>BNJS01002228.1_pt1 | contig 136418 bp, 147 predicted proteins | sample 8540461 | NCBI WGS metagenome assembly BNJS01 (sample SAMD00202454, study PRJDB9452) | human saliva metagenome | isolation source: human saliva | place: Japan
GTCCCACCTCAATTGGAATATTATAAATTATTTACCCCACATTTTTAATAGCCTTCTCGCATCAACACAACTTATCTTTTTGATTACATCTCATATTATAATACCAATCAAAATAAATCGGCCTCAACAACATTACCATATTTTCATTAATCTTATGACTACTTCTTCAACCAAATTTCTTACGAGCTTCATTTTTCTTTATCGTGATCTCAAGATTACCTAAACCATCTCTAGCTATTCAATTCCGGCTTGCATATTGTGTAATAAATAAAATCCTTCATATCCTTCTGTATGCTCCAGACTTTCTCTTTACGAGATAACAGCTATTTCGCGTCGTATTGTTTCCTTTTGCAGTACCAGGATGAACACTTATACCTGTAATTTTGCCAGCCGTTTGTGCGACGTGCAAACTTCGTATTCTAGTTCACCGGAACTCCACCATCCATAAATGAACACGCCAATGTTGCAAATCCTTTCCAGCATCGAAGGCAATCAGCTCCACGATGTTCTTTACATCAGGACCGATGCAATGCAGAATATAATATGTTCTGGATGTTCACTTAAATACTTAATAAACTACTATTTCGGTAATTCCAGCTTTATCGTCCGCACCCTATGATGAGTTGTACCATCAAGTGATTAATGGCCGATGCATAGTTATGAGATTGAAACTCGCTTTATAGACATTATCAATTCTTTATTTAAAACGATGTCCTCCTGTCATAATTTTCAATTACCTGTGGTTAATACCCATAACATACGATCTACCACCGGTATCAACGTGAAATAAATCCTATAATATTTATCATACGGTTTGTAAATATTTGCAAACAGAGTTATGGCCAAACCAATTATCTTCATTTAATTCAATGTCACTAGATTCAATTCCTGGTACCTTTTTAGCATGCGTAAAAATCTTTACTCTGGAGTAGATGGAATCGTCATGCAGCAGCATCAGATCTTGTTTTAAAGTTTACATATCCTAAAACGTTCTTTCGTTTCATATTTCATTATTTCTTCACCTCATTTGTATTTTCTTCTAGCCTCATATACTTTTATAAAATCAAAGATTCTATACTAATTTATAAATTAATCTATTAAATAACATAACATATTATTTATGATACAATTACATGTGTATTTATAATTTTGTTAGATTTTAGTAAATATTTTAGGAGAATTTTCATGCAAGAAGTTATGAATTATAAAGATACTAGGATTGAAATTTTCATACTGTTATCCAAATCATATGAATAGACATGATACATTATTTGGTGGACAAACTATATTGGCTAGATGATGTACAAGGTCTAGTGATTATGATATACTCATTTCATTTTTGTGATGTTGTACATTCAATTTTAGATGTTGTCCACAGACACAGGCATTAATTATCGATAGTTATATATCAGGGTTGGTACAAAGTGTTGAATTTTTAGTGAATTAAGTGGATTTAACCGAAACTAGACACTCGTTTAGTTGGTGTTGTTTCTCAACATTGCAATAAATAAAGAGACTGTTCTTGAAAAACCTTTACCTAAAGTTGAATATACAGATGAAATTTCAAAATTATTGAGCTCTTATGCAGACAGACAAAGTGGTGGCTTTCTGCTCGAGAATTTGTGAAGTATTTAAATATTACAATAAATAAAAAAGAGTGAATTTTCTCACTTCTTTTTTATTACAATATCGATTGATAAAAGTAATTCTAATACTTTTCTTCAAATTTAACTAATTTTCTTTAACAATAACTTTATCTGCATCTTTAACAGCCAGATAAAGTTTTACTGGAAGTTCTGTTCCACTTGGTTATTAATGTATGCCGATTCGTCTGAATAACTAATTTAACAACATCCGTTTTCAATTTCTAATAGCCTTTTCTTCACCTGTAGCTACTGTTTTCTCTTTTTAGACTAAGTAGTCAGTAATCGCTACTACTTCACTTCCATAATTCACGAGCAAAGATTTCACGATATTTTCATCCTTACGTTTGCAATTCTTTGAGCACCTGCTGCACTTCTAAAACAATTGAGATAGTTTTATCTAAATAGTACCATTTTCCTTAAAACCATCAAGTACATCTACTAATGTTTTCCCTTGTTTTTATAGAATGCTACTACTTCTACTAATAACATAGCGATAGTTACACCATCTTATCACGCAGAAAGTACCAACATTATATCCCACACGATGCTTTCTTCATATCCCATTACATAGTTTTCCTCACCTGTAATATCCATTCATTTGGTAACACAGATGTTTTTTTAAATCCGGTAAGAATTTGTCAATTACTTCTACTCCGTATTCTTTACATAATGGTTCTACCATTTTAGATGTTACGATAGATTTAACTAATACTGGGTTTCTGATGGTTGTTTGTTTTGCAAGATTTTCAATTACATATTGAACTAATACTGCAACTTGGTTGCCATTAAAACTACTTCTCCATTATGGTGCTACAGCAAGACGTGCAGTCAGGGTCCAGTTGCAATGATTACATCAGCATTAACTTCACGCTAATTTTTCACCGTATTCGGGTACTGCGGCCTCCTGCAGGTTTGGATATTCAATTGTTGGGAATGTTCATCAGGGATCACGTTCTTCAACAACATGACATTTGAATCCACGACGTGCAAGAACTGTTGTTACAGCTTTATATCCCGCACCGTTAAGTGGTGTATATACCAGAAATATCTTTATCAGTAACCATCGTTAATAACACAATTTAAAGATTCTTTATAAATTCTTCATCATTCTTCATACTAACAACCACTTTTCTTTTAGCTTCTTCTTCTGTTAAAGTAACATAGTTATCGAGATCCATTGAGTTAATATACTCTAAACTTTATCACTTATATCAGATTTAATTTGGGATCCTTCTTGCCAATAAACTTTATATCATTGTATTCTTCAGTTGTGACTTGCTGTAATGTTAATACCATAGCTGTTCCTAAAGTAACGAACGCAAATGATAATTACGGGGAGTTGGACGTAAGTCCTCAAATAAATACCTTAACTCCATTACTAGCCATTACTAATGCTGCTAATTTGCAAATTCTTTTGAGAAAAAGACTGGGTCGTGAGCAGCCAACAGCCTTTTTCTTGTAATCATTGTCGATAATAGTTTGTGCTAGTGCTTTTTAGCACGAGCAATAATGAATCTATTCATTCTATTGAGAACCCATTCCTACTTTACCACGTAATCCTGCAGTTCCAAATTCTAATTCTTTATAAAATCTATCTTCTTTTTCAGCCATCATTAGCTACATTTTTAATTGAGTTTTCTTCTTCTGTTAGCTGAGCTATTTAACCATTTTCATATAATTCAGTAGTTACTCATGTATATTACACTCTAAATTCCCTAATTTTATACTAAACCTAAAAGCAATTTCCATCATTTTCCGTAAATGCTGGCTATTTTCTTGGAGTAGTTTCTTCTCCAATTACTAATAAATCACTTACTGTTAAAATTGTTAAAGCATTAACACCTGCAGCGATTGCATTAGCATATAATGCTACTTTTCATTCAACTAGCTAAAACTCCCATTTTAATCCAGTTTTCCATAGCTTTTTCGTCATTGTGAAAATCTCACTATAAAACCCACCAACGTGTTTCTTGACCCATTTCTTGAGCTCTGTTGTAAGCACCTAATAATAGTCAAATGATGCAGTTAAACCAGTTTCCTGGAATATTATATTGGTGCATGTAGTTTGAGTTTGTTGAAGATCCCATTCCTAAAATTACATCATGTAATTTTACTTCCGGTTGTAGTGTCATGTTCCAATTCTAATTGATTCTTAACCCAAAAAGTGTGGATTAATTCATAAGAATAAATACCGATACTAACAGTTATACCTGTTCATTTAGAAATCTTTTTTTTATATGTTCAGTATGTCCTGGCATGCCACTTCATTAAAACAAGCTTCATCTTCTAAAATGTTTCTGCAATAGAAATTTCGCTCTTAAAGGGATGCCTGGCCGAAAAGAATCGTTTCCAGCGATTTCTACTCCATTGTTTTAATGACAGTGGGTGTTTTGTTTATGCGTGACATCAGTTGAGTCCCTATGAGCATCATTAATAACTGTATGCTTTTTCTCTCCTGTAAACAAGGGATATTATTCCATAATTATCTATATTTTCTATTAAATGTTCTGACAAATAATAAGTTTATTTTATCGTTACAAGTCATTTTAAGCAACATTACTCACATCTCCACTATGTTTTGAGCTCTCCAAAAATAATAGAATTATATTAGTATAGAAAATAATTAATACTTTTATTTATATCGTTTTCACAACTTTTTATAATATTTCTATTTGTCTTATTAACCCTGTTACATTGTGAAAAATAATTATATAAAATTGAATAGTGTGTGGTATTGTTACTAGCTATTTTGTTATATAAATTAGTGTTATATATATAATTAGAAAAGAGTTTTATGTTACAATTAGCTGTCTTTTACCAGTAGTGCGGTATGTTTTCGTACCTTTTTAGGGCGAGCTTCAAAAACCATCCTACTGCGAAAAGTTGTTATAGTTGTGCCATTAATACTGTTTGGGTATTTTATTTCAAATCACATTATGTATATCCATGTGGGACAATCTTCAATCGCAAAGCTGAACATTTTGTTCCTAACCGTGCGACTTGATATCAACACTAAATCTTGATGGTTTATCACTTCTATTCTCATTACTAATTACAGGTGGTTGCGGTGGTACTATGTTCATGTTACTATATGAGTATTACAGATGATTACATAAATTTTTACATATTTTTACTATTCGTGTCATGCCATGTTGGGCGTGGTTTTATCTGACAACATGCTTAGCGTAATGCATGTTCTGGGAGATGACATCTGTTTCTTCTTTCCACTAATGGTGGTTAGTAGCACGATAGTGATGCATCTAGAAAAGGTTAGCTCTATCGTGATTATTACTGTCTTTGTGGGTCCTAATGCTAGCAGGAATTTTCTCGTTTTCAAATAATATTACTGGAAGTTTTAATGTTAGTGAGAGTATAGAAATATCGTGGACATAACAATAAGTATGTAATAGCGATGATTCTTATAATATTCGAGATGCTTTACATCGTTGTTCCATTCCATATTTGGTTACCTGATGCGATGGCTGCACCTCGCAATCAGTGAGTTACCTTCACTCCCATCACAATGTGGTTAAAAGCCGGAATCTATCTATTACCGCAGGGTGGAATTGTATTCTCATTACTTCTTCATTTGGTATGTTATATCTCATCAGGCTGGGACTATTACTATGTTAATGGGTTCTATTTCTGCAATATTTCTAAAAGATTTAAAAGGAATTCTTGCATGTTGTTCAACTATTAGTCAACTTGGTATGATGACTCTTATGATGGGTGTAATGACGAAGAGGCGATGTCTCTATTTTCTGACGATAATCCACTACGTTTATACATTCGCATTCTGTGCATGTGTGTTTCCATGTTATTAACCATGCAGCATTCAAAAGCAAGTTTTATTTATGATTACTGGTGTTATCGATCGTTCATTCGACTCACGTGATATTGAAAAACTTCGTGGTATTAAAAGATATACGCCACTCACTTTATAATTAAAGTAGTATTATCGCTGGGTTTCTCTATGGCGGAGATCCACGCCTGTAGGTGGATTCTACTCAAGAGCTCAGTGACTCTGTAACGGTAGTTTATGGATTAACACTGTCAAAGCATGCTGTATATAGTTATCTGTAATAGCTGTGGTTGTTGGAGCTAGGAACTGCTTGTTGTTCATTAATATTAGCATTCAAACCGTTCTTGGAGGTGAAATTCGACAATTCTATAATGGGGACTAAGAGAAATTACATCTTCCAAGTAGTAATTGTCTTTATATCGATAATACTTGTAGTCTTTGTGCAGTTAATGTACTTTTATAAAGATTATAGTTATTCCAGCTCAACAAGCTGCCCTTGCTACATAACTATTAACGAAGTAATATCTGCATGTTCATCCATAATGGTTTCTTCTCCAAGTGAACTTCTTACTTCTATTGTTTGACATTATTACAGGATTTTGCAATCTACAAATTGTACTTTTCGTGGAAATGGAATTTATAGTATAAACCACTGCTGTTATTTCTCTGCACGCGCATATGCTTAAGGTAACTTATTACACAAAAGTAAAGTGTGCACTCCCATGACCACATTTGTTACAAACCAACCCAGAAAATGCGAGTTAGCACTGTCTTTGTAGTGTTAACATCAGCAACTTATTATTGGTGGTTACTGCAGTGTGGTGCACCTATGTTGATTAATAACTGCAACAATTCACTACATGAATATTTTTCATGGGACTATGGCTAACATGAGTCGTGTGCTGTGTCGCTCTAACCACGGTCTATAATAGACCTGATACGGGTGTATTATCCTTTCTTACTGGAATTGGATGTATGATGACTGCTCTATATGTTACATTTAGAGCACGAGACTTAACAATGACACAATTTGTGTGTGAATCAACATTCTACTGTATTTTCTTAATAGCATTCATTCTGTTAGCTGAGTAAAACAAAACAAGTAGAAAAACAAAGTTTTAAACACCCAATGCAGCGTTACAACACTAACTGGTATTGTTTTACAATCGTGGGGATTAGTAGCATATGCATGTAAAAATCCATCCAGAAAGTGGTCAATTCTATTTTTGATAATGTTGTCGCACCTACGTGGTGGAGGCTTATAGTAAAATGCTATTATCGTGGATTTAGAGGTTTGATACCTATTTGAAATCCTCGTTATGACAATGGTGGCAGTAATCATCTATGCTATGTGAAAATAGTTAAACGAGGAGGACCAGTGAAAACTAATGATGTCATTTTACAAAATCTGTTATCTGCTATTATTTCAGGATGTATGTACTTTCTCTTGGTTTGTACTTTGGTAGTCTGGTCGCTTCCTTACACTGGTGGTGTGGTTTCGTTGGAGGAGACTTCTTTGGCCTGGTCGCGTTAGCTACTGGCAATGTTTACATATGGAATAGATAGAGTCAATGAGCTTCTTCCTATTAATTATGTATATGTCTTAGCTGCTATTGGATTACTTTTTCCATTGGTACGGCATTTAGTGGTGTTGGTCCGGAGAATTTCTTCAAACATCATTTCACGTCACATTCGTTCAATAATGGGAAATGGAGATTACACAGCTGCAATATTCGACTTAGGTGGTATGTATTTTGTGGTTGTTGGAGTTCTTATGTCGGTAATTTTAGCTTTCGGAAAGGATGGTAAATAATGGAATTTATATGATTATCTTATGTGGTATTCTTGTTGGTTTGAGTGTTTTACCTAATGCTTTCTAAGGTATGGTGCGAATAATAGTTGGAGGTTGGTCTTTTGGACACTTGCTAACCTTTCTGCCAATATACTTATCGCAGGAGGGTTTTATATGATGGAGATATACCTATTGTTTTCAGGAGTAGGAGAAAAGAGTATATAGACCCTATTCCAGCAGCACTTATTCTTACTGCCATCGTTATCCGGGTTCGCAGTGACGATGTCTTTTAATTTCAGTACCATTGCAACTTTCAAATTAAAGGAGGCGATAATGTGTTGATGCTTGAAGATGTACATGAAGGAGGAAAGAAAATGATGCATAGTAATTTACCTGTTATGCGTGACTGTTATCCTTCTATTCGCAGCAATAACAGTATTGTTGAAAAGAATAGCATTACAACGTTTTATTAACGACGATTCGCTACATTACTGGTCTTAGCATTTTCTATGTTAAATAATCTATATGGTAAAATAAACACCAAATACTAATATTAGAAAGTAAGAACTGGGCTGGTCCATTTAGGTGTGCTGTAACATTGAACCGGACTTAATGGTGTTCTGGTTACACCAACATCTTCGGTTGTATTTCTTTGCAACGATTAATATATTCATTTTAAAACTATTGATAGAGTTAGAACTTCGTTTCTTCTATCCAGGATGACCAATTATGGTTGGAATAAACGGTTGCTTTCACTACGGTGATATGTATTTAACTGGTTTTCTATGAAAATCTTACTTGTGTCGTCTTACTTACTGCTATTAGTAGGTATTAATAAAGAACAACTTAAATCTTCTAGTAGTTATGTACTAATGAATGTATTTGCTGGTAGCTTATTTGTTGTGAGTAGTGGATATCTTTACACAATTGTGTGTGGCTTACCAATATGGCATACATATCTCCAGGCAATCTCATCGATGGCTGATCGTCGTTGGATTATACGTGTTGGAGCTGTAGTGATGTGTTGTATTCTGTATGAAAGTGCTCTATTCCCGGTATTCATGGATGGTCTGAATCGTACATAGCACCACCAATTGCAATTTCTATGTCTTCAGACATTGCTAACAAAGGATTGGTCTTTACTCAATATGGAGTAGAGTTTCGTATAAGGATTATTCTATTGCAAAGTCAGAAACTTCATCCAGAGTCTTATATATTATTACTTGGAGCAGTCTCAATCATAGCTGGTTGTATCGAGACTATATATCAGATTTAAAACAAATGGTAATTTTTAATATCGTAATTTCTCTTGGGTTATGGTATGTGAACACGACACTGAATACTTTTCGGTGTGAGGGTGCGTATTCTATGCAGTAAACGACATATATTACTACAAAGCTGCATTATTCATAGTTGTTGGTTAATAATAATTTACGTTAGCTGAGTCAAATATCTTCAAAATGTGGTTTAATCAATATATGCTCTGCTTGTTGGATCTCTCGTACCTGTAGTTCTTTTCCATTAGCAGGGTTCCACCATTTCAGTGGATTCTATGGGTAAACACTAACAATTAAAGGTTTGGTTACAAATAATAGCGTGTTGCTATATTGAAGAGTAGCATTATACTGGCTGGTTGTGTTACTCTTTAATTAGTCTGTTAAATGTGATTCTACGATAATATCAATAAAGAGTTTAATTTTAAAAGCCTCTTCAAAGGTGTTCAGATCCCTCTTATCGCTATCGTCACTTAATAGCACGCATATTATCGGAGTAAGCACTTATCTATTAGATGGTTTTCGATAAAGGGATACAAATGGTACTTAATCACAACACTACATTGACTTAGTACTTAGAAAGGAGCATAGTATGGCTTTCAATGAGTGTATATTGGTTGTGTAGTATGGATGTTCTTTTCACTGGGAAGTTATAATTCCTGAATGTTTTGCAGTAAGGTTTTCCTGAATGGTTCTTCTATTCATCTTCAGACATTCATTAAAAATATTTTAGGAGAACTTTCTATCTACTGTTATGTGTTTACAAATGGATAAAATTAATCTTAGTGTTCTTGTTTGAATTATTAAAGCTTGAGATGTAAATGTTTTAAAATTAATGTTCAGATGTGATGTTAACCCTGTTGACTGCAGATATCCTTTAGAAGTAACAAAGAGTGTAGAGTGCACCTTGCCAATATGTTAACTATCTCGTACACGCAGTCAATGTAGTCATGATAATAAAACACTTCGTATTCATTGCCTTGATACTAATGATATTCCTGTGGTGAGATTAGCGAAGGTTATATAGTTTTGAGCAATACTGGAGGTTGGTTTAAATGGATGAAAGTATTGAGACTGTTCAATTTTACCGTATATTCACGCTGAGTATTGCCATGATGATTATGATTAATTTATATCGTTATGAAACCAAAGCATATTCGATAAATTAGTCATAAGTGATGACCTACTTGCTAATGCCGCTTATCGTGCTTAATAGTTTTGGTTAGTATGTACTATAAAACTTTTCTTATCTCTCGCTGCTTATTATAGCTATTATATGTTTAGTAGACTTTACAGTTGTTCTTTCGCTTCAGTTCTTATGCTAAAGGGAGGTCTTTAGTGATGATACTCAGTGAGTATAGACTATTGTTATTATGCTTCTAATTTTAATCGCGTGATAATAGCAATGCTATCCACCGTAATTGGTTTCGATGGTTTACCTGATGATAAATGACAAAATACCATGCCGCTGTGGTTGCAGGAATCTTTCGCTGCTGATTAATTCTTATATCTTGGATTTATCTATTATATATAGATACTTGTGTTTTGAATTTAAATTCTTGTTATTGAGCATTCTTATTTCTAGCGGCACCTGTTTCTGCTCATATGAGTTTCTACTCAGCGCTGTTATATGTAATAGTATATTTCTAAAAATAATAAAGATGAGCTTCATAGAAAGTGACTGAACGATGATTGGTTTCTGTTAAATAATTAAATAAGGTTATCTAAAAAGAGGTTACGTAAATGTAAACCACTCCTTTAACGTTTTATAATTTCAGCTGAAATCTATAGCTACATAAAATATGATTTTAATGATCTGTATTTTAAAACTAACTAGATGCTAACTACGATAAACCCTATCTAATTTCACTAATTGACTAATTGTATATATTCCCACTAAACGAAAACCAACCTGAGCCTTGACTAATGTTTTATATAGTAATATTCGCCTGAGTTATAAAACAAGGAGTCATTTTTATGAGAAACATATTTTGGAACTGACGGTATTCAGTAGTATCGCAGGAGGAATCACTAACAGCCGATTTGAGTTTTAAAAGTAGTAGCTCAACGGTATGATTACTAACTGAGAAAGAGCATCCAAAGTAGTAATTGGTGAGAGATGCTAGAATTTCATGCGACATGATTGAACAACATTAGCAACGGGACTTACTAGGCCTACTGGTAGTCACGTAATGACCAGTTGGTGCCATACCTACTCCTGCGTGCTTATCTAACATAAAACAATGAAGCTGATAGCGGATTATGATTTCTGCTTCACGCAAATCACTCTCAAGATAATGGAATTAAAATGGTCCCAACGGTGGTTTCAAACTTACAGGCGAGCAAGAATTAGAAATCGAACTCCTTCAATTGATAACTCGGATCAGAATTAAAACAGCAAGTTTTGATCGAAAATTACGTGGTGGCGAGGTAGTCATACGTTCAACATATTAAAGCAATCCAATTTACTGAGTTATACTGTATGGTGCTAGATTGATGCAAAGTGGAGCTGCTACTGGCGTTACACCATATCTTACCGGTGACTTAGAAGCTGATATCGAAGCTTATGCGTTTGTCCAACCAAACGTGTATCAATATCAGCGACAATGTTGGGACTACGCAAAATCGATACAATTTCTGCATTTCGTAAAAAGAAAATAACGATTGATGTAGATTTGCCTTCCGGTGGAGATGTGACCAGAGTTTTAGCCGTGGATGCTAGCGATGTGTGTGCGTGGTGATAAAATCATGTTCATTCTTGCTAGCGTCCCAAGAACAAGGTGAACTAAAGACAACATGGTAGATTTCCCGCTGTTATGAGTAACATTGGTTTTCTACACAGCAATTGAGAAGAAAATGGTCTTCAATCTGTTAAACTAGCTGTTGGAGATAGGTGCGTTGTAGAAGAAATGAAGAAAAATGATTATTCACTGACAGGTGGTGCTCAGTCAGGACATATACGTTCATGAACATGCCACTTCTGGAGAGATGGTGTTCTATGAGCGTGCTGTTGACGCTCGGTGACCATAAGAGTCTACAGGAAAATCTCTTGAAGGTGCTAGTCATCAGTTAGTATCTATCCACAGATTAGTAAATAATCAAAAGTAGTAGATAAAAAGCTGCTATGGAAGATTCTGAAAATTTCTAGCTGAATGTGAAAAGTTGAAAAGAACTTGAGGCAAACGGTCGTGTCTTACTACGTGCTTCTGGTGCAGAAAATCTTATTCGCGTTGGCATGGTAGAAAGCGAAGCGGTGACTTACGGATAAATGCTGTGGACAAGTGGCTAAAATCGTCCGAGAAAAAGATTTGATCGAAATAAATTTCTGTGGTATGTTGATGTACTTTTTACTGGTTGTTGGTGGAGGGACATCAACTCTCTGTTATATGGCGTGTTAAGAAATAGTAGCATGAGAGATTGTTCCTGTCGGTTTCACTCGTTTCAATGTAGTCGCACTGTGATTATTAATACTAGAATGCATTTATAAAGTACTTATCATTCGAAATATATGACCTAATAGCTGTGAATTAATATTATGTTACTAAAAGCCCACTCACAAATAAAACCACCATGACTAATGTAAAAATTACGTCCCATTTTTCTAAACCTATTATATTATAGGTGTTCTAAATTTTGAGGATCACACTTCATCCTCTATTCCTTCATTTATTACGACCTCTCTTTTATCTCCTTTTAATTCTCTATAGTATATACACTAAATCAAACAAAATATATTTTTGAAAGTGTAATCTTAATTTAAATATACCACTATTCTTAAAGCTTGTCATATTCATGCCATTATATGTGTATATAATTGTACGTATATTACATTAATTTTTCTCTTTATTAAATATTATTAGATCTTTTAACGTCGTAGTATATATACCTGGTATGTCACCTTTCCAGTAAATAAAATCTCCCTGTGCTTTACTGAAATAATGTACACTATGTGTTTAAAATACAAAGAGTATGGTATACTATTGATAAAATTTAATCTTTTTATATAAACTAGTTTTTATTAATATTTTACACAAACATCTATAAAAGAAAGGCTATTTTTCTCTTTGTTTTTGTATATACGTCTGTTATGTACTCGTCAGTAAGTGATTAACGCCATATGCTTCATATGTTCTTTTATTATAAGTCTCCTAGCTTATAATAAAGACATATTCTCCCCGTTACTCCTGTTCTACCTTACAATATTTTGTAAGGTGGGTTTAAAATTCGCTTTCTCCATCATTTTTAGATTTAGTCATGATTTTCTGAATACTAACAAAATTCACTTGACTTATTTTTCTTTCCTAAGGTAAACTTTAATGTATGGATAGAAATAATGAGAAGGGAAAAATATGATAAAAATAGAAAAATTGAAATGTGTCATCACTCTAGACTGTCCTTTCTGATGATTAATTTAGAAATAAACAGACCTGGAATTATATGGAATTATAGGGCCTAATGGTTGCAGGCAAATCTACTGATAAAAAGCTAATATTAAATATTATACCCTCAACAGGTAACACTCAAATAATTGATAATTTCAAAAGATAATTTGAGATACATATTGCATATGGTGAACAAAAATAAATATTGACTATAATTTTCCAATTAAAAAGTGCGAGAATGTGTTTCATTAGGATTGATTCAAAACGGTATTCTAAAGAAAATTAAAAATCCGATTGGCAAAAGTTGACGAGGCTTTAAAAATTGTCGACTTGAACAATTTTCTAATCGACAAATTAGTGAACTCTCCCGCGGACAATTTCAACGTGTACAATTGCTCGTTGTCTTGTTCAAGAAGCAAAATATATTTCTTTCTAGACGAACCATTTTGTTGGTATCGATTCAGTTAGTGAAGAAATCATAATGAATACATTAAGAAATCTTCGAGAAAAGGTCATACAATATTAATTGTCCATCACGACTTAAGAAAAGTTCATTCTTATTTTGATAATGTCTTATTACTAAATAAAGTTATCTCATATAGGTGAAAGACTGAAAAAACTTTCACTAAGAAAATTTAACAAAAGCATATGGTGTGACTTACTTATTCTTTATGGAGGTGGTACTAATGATTGAAAAGATTTTATCGATGGATTATATAGTTTCATTACAAAAATGCTTTTAATCACTGCTATTGTTATTGGAATCGTAGCTGGAGCCGTTGGATGTTTTATTGTTCTAAGAGGAATGTCATTAATGGGAGACGCAATCTCTCATGCAGTTCTTCCAGGTGATTGCACTATCTTTTTATATTAGGTATAGATTTCTTTATTGGTGCAATCGTATTTGGTCTATATAGCATCAATAATCATAACATTCATCAAAGGTAATTCTATAATTAAAAAGTGATACAGCTATAGGAATAACATTTAGTTCATTCTTAGCTCTAGGAGTTATCTTAATTGAGTGTGGCGAGTTCTGCTGACCTTTTTTCCATATCTTGTTTGGTAATATTTTAGCGGTACAAGATGTAGATATGTATATTACTATAGGAGTTGGGTTTTTGTTCTTTTGGTTATTAAACTATTTTTCAAAGAATTACTCTTGACTTCATTTGATGAACTATTAGCTAAAGCAATGGGAATGAGAGTTAATTTTATCACTATTTACTAATGATACTATTAACTCTAGTGTCTGTTACTGCAATGCAAAGTGTTGGTACTATTTTAATTGTAGCAATGTTGATTACGCCAGCAGCAACTGCATATCTTTATGCAAATAGCCTCAAAAACTATGATATTTTTATCATCTACAATCGAACAAGTTGTTCTGTATTGGGATTGTTTTATAGGTTATTCATTCAATATCGCTGTGGGATCTAGTATAGTATTAACATCTGCTATTGTTTTTGCAATAAGTTTCTTTGTTGCACCAAAACAACGCTTTGATTAGACATAAATAACTTAGGTATAGTACTCAAGAATAAAATAGAAATATCATATATTAAATATAATAATCCCTAAATAAACTTATTAATATATAAAAATACTTCAGAACAAGTTTATTTAGAGGTGTTATTATGAAAAGTTTCTTAATTGATAATGATTATTAGTTATGTAAATCTATTTTATTTTTGAATAAAATTATAAAATAAATAAAGGAGGCCTATGATATGAAAAATTAGGGTTTTAAAAATTAAGTTTTCTAGCGCTTATTTTCACACTAGCTGTTGGACTATTTGCATGTTCTAGCGCTAAAGCAAGGTTCTAGTTCTAACGAAGCTACTAAATTAAAAAGTAGTAACCATAACTCTATTATCGCCGATATTACAAAAATATCGCCGGTGATAAAATTGATTTTACAGTATCGTTCCAGTTGGTCCAAGATCCATCACGAATACGAACCGCTTCCTGATGATGTTAAGAAAAACATCTGAGCGCAAACCTTATCTTATACAACGGTATAAACCTGGAAACTGGTGGTAATGCTTGGTTTACAAAATTGTTTCAAAACGCAGAAAGAAAATAAAGATTACTCGCTGTAAGTGAAGGTGTTGATGTAATTTACCTTGAAGGTCAAAACGAAAAAGGTAAAGAAGATCCATGCTTGGTTAAACTTGAAAATGTTATGATTTGACCTTATATTGCTAAACAATTAGAAGCTAAAGATCCTAAAAATAAAAGATTTTCACGAAGTCAAAATCTTAAAACATGTTGAAAAACTATCTAAATTAGATAAAGAATCTAAAGATAAATTTAACAATATTCCAGCAGGAGATGATGGTAACTAGTGAAGGAGCTTTTAAATACTTCTCTAAAGCATACAATGTACCTTCAACTACATTTGGGAAATCAATGACTAGAAGAAGGAACTCCAGATCAAATCAAAACTTTGGTTGAAAAATTGACGTAAAACTAAAGTACCTTCTCTATTCGTAGAAAGTAGTGTTGACGAACGTCCAATGCAAACTAGTCATCAAAAGATACTAACATTCCAATTTACGAAAAATCTTCACTGATTCAGTCGCTGAACAGGACAAAAACGGAGATAGCTACTAGCATGATGAAATGGAACTTAGATAAAAGGTAGCTGAAAGTAATTACTCTAAACAACTCCCTGTATAAATATACAGGAGGTTGTTTTATCTATTTCTTTTAACATTTTAAATCTTTTATCTTATTACTATAAGTATAAAATAAAAGATTTCATATATTAATACAAATGCTATAAAACTACCAATTACTGAAATGAAATCAAAGTTATATGTTGTTTCGCCATCTAATGAGATAAAAGCTTTTAGTAATGTTCTTATTATATGATAAACTGTCTCCACAGACCTATACTATGCTCACTCTATAACCTGATAATACTATTTTTGAACATTCACTTTTGAAAAAGCCATAATATTTAAAATAGATATATTTTTATATTACTACTAGCAATCACTTCTAATGAAATTAGTAATATTGATAACGATAATATCACACCTATTACCATCATCATAGTTCTTATTGTTCCATCAACAAAATCTCTCATACCAAATGCCATTTAGAATCATTGAAGAAAGATAATGCAGCAAAAATAACAAAAGAATAATAGGTTTTATTACTAAATAATACTGTTGCTCTTAATTCATTAAAAGTTTTTATATTGTCTAAATCTTCTTTTTGCTAGTATTATTTGTTGAATTTATTTGTTTAAGTAAGTTAATCGTTGGTACATAACTAAAACAGTACATAGATTTGATATTACTAAAATGACTGATGGTGATATGTAAACCATATTAATAAAGTTTAGGATGAAAAGTTCATTGTAAGTTCAGATAATATATTATCTGTATTTCTACTCATAAAATTTCGGCATAAACAAATGTAACTACTACACCTAATAATGAACCAAAAATACTAAAAACTCATAGAAAATTTAGATGCTATAAAGTTATTACTATAACCTTGAGCTTTTAATATTCCAATTTTATGTTTAGAATCATCAATAAATTGTTTTATATAAAATATTAACATTACAGCTGCACTTATTAAAACTGTTCCTGTTATAATCACAAATTTGAAAAACAATAAAGTTTTGAGTATCATAAAACTTCTTCTGCACTATAATAAATCCTGTAATATCTAGGGACTTTTCAAATCTAAATATAAGTTAGAAAAAGTGTAGTTATGAATACCGCACAAAAACTTACTATCACTACTGCAATTACTTTTCTTAAATCATTTTAACTGTAACTATCATATAATTACCATCCCTATCTCTTCTGAGATTTAGGTTTATGGTTTTCTCAATCGAAGTTACTCTACCACTACCCATGAATTATCTTGTTTGCAAGCTCAGCAATATTCTCATTATGAGTTACCATTATCATCGTAAAGTCTGATTTATCTTTTGGTTTTAACAAGTACTCTAATATTTTTCCTTCCAGTTTCCTCATCTAAACTCCTGTTGGTTCATCTAAAAATAGTACAGTTGACTTCTTAGCTAATGCTCTCACTGATTGAAACACGCTGTTGCTCTCCTCCGGATAACTCGTTAGGGATATTTTACTTAATTTATCTTCTAATCTAAGTCCTTTATAATATCAACATACTCTTTATTATTCCTTCTAAATTTCAAAGCTCCCTACTTTAACATTTTGTTCTACCGTTAAATTATTTAATAAATAATATTGTTGGAAAACAAATCCTATTTTATCTTTACGAAAATTTATAATTGTTTTTCTGAGTAAACACTTATAGACTCATTATCATGTACAACTTCTCCTGAATCTGACTTTTCTAAACCAGATAAAATATTTAATAATGTAGATTTCCCTGGAACCTAGGCCCCAAGTATAATCAACAAATTCATTTTTATCAATTTTTAAATCTATTCCTTAAAACTTCTTGATCGTTATATTTTTCTTAATGTACTGTAATCATTTTAATCAATCTCCTTAAATATTGTGCTGATTAAACTTTTAGCTACTTCTGCCATGTACTCAATAATTTCAGACGGTGTAAAAATTATATATTCCGTAACTGTTAATGTTGCAATACCATGACTATATATAAATAAGTGCTCATAGAAATTTTTGCATTTTCTATTGAAATTTTATACTCTTCATCTATAGACTCAATTACTAATCTATATTCATGAGTCTCTGCATTGGAAGAAAAATCTTTAAAACTTCCTACTTACCTTTTTCATAAATAACCACTAAAATAATTTGGGTTCATTTTTGAAAATAATATATACTCACTCTAATCGTTTAAATGGACTATCATCTTTTAAAAGCTAAATTGACTTTTTCTGAAAAATATTTTTCTGCAACAAACTTTGCTTCATCTTTCTAAATTTTTCATATTAGAAAACAAACTAAATATTACTTAGTAGATGACTCCAATTTTTAGCTAACTCTCTTGCGGTTAATGCTTCTATTCCATTTTCTCTTATAAAGTCTATAGTTACAGTCAAGACCTCTTCTTTAGTAAATTTAAATTTTGGTGCTATATTCAAACCTCCATCGATAGGTAACACTGTTTCTTATCATAAGTCATTTTTGTATGAATTGTCAACAGAAAAATTATTGAATTATTACATGAAATTGTATACAATAAAAGATGAAATAAAAATTTAGGAGCTCTTTATGATATTATTAAAAAGTTTACCAACACCTGTACATGGGTTTAGCAGTGAGGTTCTGTTGCATTAGGAAATTTATTACAACCATATTCCTCTTCACTACAGTTATTATTTAATCTGTTATCTTTAATAATAATTGTACTTTTTTAACTATTAAGTTTACATTAGGATTTGATGAACTAAAAAGAAATGGAAAATCCAGTTATAGCGACAGTACTGGCAACATACCCTATGAGCATTATGCTACTTGCTTCATTTTCAAAAAGAAATATATTGGACTATTAGTATGCAGTATGGATAATTGGAATCTTTCTAGATTTTTTGTGTTGTATGTTATGCAATTTATAATTTTATAATAAAGGAAAGACATATTAATAAAATCTATCAACTTGGTTTATTACCTTTGTTGGGCCAGCTGTTGTAACAGTAACAGCAATAAATTACAACTTAAAACGTTAGGATTAATTTACTTCTACTTTTCTTATATTAACTATTTAGTATTATTACCTTTTTGTTCTTTATAGAGTTTATAAATATAAACATTATAAAGATGGAGATTATCCTACTATTACTGTATTTTCAGCACCTGGTGGACTCTTACTAGCTAGTTATATGATTGAATTACACAAAAAAAGCAATATAATATAGCAATATTAATACCACTTACAATATTATTGTTCATATTTGTTTTAATTCAATTACCATGTCTACTAAAAAGAAAATTCTATCCTAGCTTTTCAGCTTTTACTTTCCCATTAATGATTTGTGCAATAGCATTTCAAAAACTGGAATATACTATCAAATAACAGAATTTTCTATTTTGAATATTTTTAATTCATCTAACTGAATTACTGGCGATAATTATTGTAATATATGTATGGTATGGATTTATAAAAAATTTATTTTTATTCAAATTAACATCAAAAAGACACAGTTAAGTTCAAACTTAACCGTGTCTTTTAAGCTAATATAAAAGTTTATCTACTTGTTCTATAACCTCTTCAAAGTTCTCGATAACATCTTTTAACTCTAATTCTAAGATATAACTAATACCTTTTTCTTGCATTGTTACTCCATATAATGTATCCATAGCTTCCATAGTTCCGCGTCTGTGGGTAATAACTAAGAAATTGGTTGTATTCAGAATAAACTTTTTAAGAATTTAGCAAATCTATTAACATTTTCTTCATCCAGTGCCGCTTCTACCTCATCTAGCACTACAAATGGAGGATTTTTAACCTGTAAAATCGCAAATAGTAAGCTAATCGCAGTTAAAGATTTCTCTCCACCTGATAATAATGAAAGGTTTTGAAGTTTTTTACCTGGAGGTGAAGCTTCGATTACTATTCAGTATTTAATATGTCATTTGGTGATTCTAAAGTCATATCTGCATAACCACCTTTGAACAATTCTTTAAATATTTTATTGAGTTCTCTGCTACTCGAACAAATGTCGTTAAGAAGCGTTCTTTTACTTCCTTATCAATCTCTGAAATAGTCTCTTCTAGTTTTTCTTTCGCTTCTACAAGGTCGGTAATTTGCTCATTATAGAAATCATAACGTTCTTTGATCTCTTCGAACTCAGCAATGGCATTCAAGTTGATATTACCTAAGTCCACTATCTCTTTACGAAGTCTTACTACATCATCCTTATATGAAGGTACTTCTTCAATATTTTCAGCAGTTAATCTGTTAGATACACTTTCATATGTTACATTATAGTTAGTAACAAGGTTCTCTAGATATTCATCAATTTTAACTTCTATCTTCGTCTGTTCTACAGTTAATTTTTCAAATTCTGAAGTTTTTTGACGTAGACTTTCGTTATTTCTTTGTTGAGCTACGGTAATTTCTTTTTCGCGTTTGAATAATCCTGTTTTTTCCATATCAAGATCTGATAATAACGTCTTAAGCGTTGTTAATCGTTCGCCGCATTCAGCTATTACTTTAGAGTTATTTTCCAATATCTTTTGCTCATCTTCCTCACTTAAAGACTCCGCATCTTTAGACATTTCTAATCTTGCTAATTGCTCGTCTACATCTGTTATATCAGATAATAATGATTCTATTAACTCTAAACCATACTTAGTTGTTTCCTCTAATTTTGATTTTTCAATCTTAAGCTCAGCAATTTTCTCTAAGAATAATTCCTCAGCACTTTGAGCATTTTGTTTCTTACTACTTTCTTCTTTAATTTTCTCATCAAGTTTTCGTAGTTCTACTCTAATTTTCTCAAGGCTTTTGAGTTAATTCGACAATATTACTCGAATTATCTTCAGTATCTTTTGAATTCTAATAGTTTCTTCTCATTTGAAATTCTATATTCACTTTTAATATCAGAAATCTCAGAGTTTTTGTGATTTATACTTAATTCTAATTGCTTAAGTTTTAAAATCGCCTCTTCTTTCACAGATTTAGAATTTAAAATTTCGTCCATTACTTCTTGTTGTTGACTCTCTAATAAACTCTTCTCATTTGCTAATTTCTCAATCTTATCATTTATTTTAACAAGATTTTTGTGAAAAGTTCATCTAATTCAGCCTTATGTTTAATAGATGAGTTATTATTTTTATTAATAGCACCACCAGTTATAGATCACCACTATTGATGATTTGCCCATCAAGCGTAATAATTCTATTTCTAAAATTGATTCTTACGAGCTATTCTATTGGCATTATCCATATTATCAACGATAAGAACAAGTCCTAATAGATGAGATATTATATTTTTGTATTCAGTGTCAATAGTTATAAGATTCTCAGCAATATTGATAAATCCTTCCTCATTTACAACTGTTCTATAAACGTCATTGCATATAGCTTTTGCTTTAATGTTATTTAATGGTAAAAATGTAACTCTACCTTTATTAGTTTTCTTTAAATGATTAATACACTCTTTTGCAACATTCTCATTTTCAACAATAATATTTTGTTGTGCTTGTCCTAAAGCTATATCAATTGCAACAGCATACTCGTTATCAAATTTCTACAATATTCGCTACACTATTGTGAACACCCAGCTAGAGCACCCTTATTAGCAAGAATTTCTTTTACTCCAATATTATAAAAACTTAAATTATTAATCTGATCTTCTAAGAACTTCTTACGATTTTCAAGGTTACTCTTGAAGTTATATCCCTGTGCGAATTTGTTCCTCGATATTTTTCCCATTTGAATTAATTAAAAATATTTTTTTCAACTAATATATCAAGTTCTTTTTTTGAAGGTTAGCTAGCTGTTCATTTTAATACTTTTTTTGTTCTTCGGTAGCTGCTGCAAAGCTCTTCTGTTTTTATACCTAAAACTTGTTTTTGTCTTTCTATATTATCTAGAATTTCTTTACTGTTTTCATCAGCATTCTCTAGATTTTTTTAGCGAACTCTATACTATTTTTCTAGTCTAGTTTCTTCGTTTATTAAGCTATAATAAGTGTCTTTTAATTCTTCTATTTTTCTTTCAATTAACTCTAGTTTACTCTCTTCTCCTGATTCTAACGAAGAGATTTCTTTATTAATCTTTTGAATTTTACTTTTTAGTTTTCAGCGTTTAGATTTTTCTCTTTCTGCTAACTTATTCTCAAGGTTTTTGTTTTTCTTTCCTCAAGATATTTAATATCGTCATTAATTTTTCACTTCTCAGAGTCCTATTATTTTTTCTTTCCTGAATTACACTTAATTGTGATTGAAGAGATTCCTTTTTTCTGAACTAGCTCTAACTCTTCATCATGATATTTCATGTAAGTTTTATCTAGAGAAACTAAACTATTCTTGATACTTTCTAAATCTTTAATAAGTTCTTCTTGTCTACTCTCAAGCCCAAGTTTTTCAGATTCTTTCTCATGTTTAACTTGTAGTAAATCTGCAAGTTTTTTTGATATTCAGCAATATTATAAACATTTAATAAAATGTCTTTTTCTTCAAGTTCATTAGAATAATCAAAGATACTTTTTGTGTTTTTATTCTTTTGATCTTCTAAAATTTCATAACGACCTGAGATCTCTGAGAAAATATCATTTAACCTCATCAAGTTATCATTAGTTTTTCTAACTTAAGGTTAGTTTCTTTTTCTTATTTTTGTACTTTAATACACCTGATGCCTCTTCTATAATTGCTCTGCGATCGACAGGCTTAGATGAAATAATATCTTCTACCTTACCTTGAGTAATAATACTATAACTCTCTTTATTAATACCAAGGTCTAGATACATATCAGTAATATCTTTTTAATTTTACGTTTATTATCAATGTAATACTCACTATCACCATTTCTATACAAACGTCTTTTAATTTCACAACTATCTTCTCCGTTAGAAAATGTTACCGCTACTTCTGCAAAGTTTTTCTTTTTTCGCATCTTCAGTCCCCGAAAAGATAACATCTTTCATGCTACTACCACGTAAATTTTTAGCAGATTGCTCCCTAAAACCCAACAGAATAGCATCAATTATATTACTTTTTCCCGAACCATTAGTCCCAACAATCCCAATTAAATTGCTTCTAAATTTAAAGTTGTCTTCTTTCTGAAAAGATTTAAAACCAGTAACTTCAACCTTTGCTAATTTCATCTCTTTTATCCTTTCATTATTATTAAATATCATTTATAACCTAGCTTTTTCTAGTGCCTGTTTTAGCTGAAAGCTGTTCTGACTCCTTTTTTTGTCGTCGCTGTTCCACTCCCCATATTGTTTTTCACCAATTATAACAGCACTTGTAAAAGTTTTTAGAATGTGATGGTCCACTAGAATCAAGTATTATATACTCGATTTCACCAAACTTAATTTTTCGAAATATACTCTTGTAATATAGTTTTTATAATCTACAAAACTATGATATTCAAGATTTTGAACTTCTGTAAATAATGTATTATTTAAGAAAATTTTTACAACTTCAAGATTTGACTCTAAAGTACATCTGCTCCGTGAAAAGATTCAAAAAAATATCAGCAAGTAAACGCTGCTCGACTTCTTCCGCCCATCTTTTCTTCACCTTTACCTAGATAAATACATTTATCTAAACCAAGTTACAAAAGCATATTTAACCAATGTTTTTCACAAACAATAGATGCACGTAATTTAGTTAGCTCACCTTCAGGAAGCTCAGAAAATTTCTTAAATAAAAATTCACTTGTTGTAAGTTCAACAACAGCATCCCTAAAAATTCTAAACGCTCATAATTCAGGTGCTTTGCAATTCTTTTCTCATTAGTATAAGAAGAATGAGAAAATGCATTTTTAAAATTTTCACTGAATTTTAAATTAAAACCATACTCTTCATTTAAATTGTTAAGTAATCTTTCTATATGTGTTCGCTCCATAATAGTTCTCCTTTCTTTTTATTATAGGAGAAACTCAATAATTTTCACATAAATTGATCAAGTTCCTCCTATAAAAATCATTATCTTATTTCAAAAACTTTATTAATCTAATAGAAACTCAGAGAACACATCATTTCCCATAGAATAATCCTTTTTCTAGTTAAACGAAGTTTATTACCTTCGATCTCTAAGTACCCTTCTCTTATGTTTTTATCAATTACACCTTTGAATATTTCTTCTACTCTTTTACCATACTTCTCTTCAAAAATATCTAAATCTACACCTTCTAAAAGACGTAGTCCTAAGAACATTTCCTCTTCAATTCTTTCCTTAGGTGTTACTGTATTTTCTTCACGTCTAGCATGTCCCTTCTCTAACATACTATCGATATAGAATTTTAATGCTCCTTGATTTGCATAACGCACTCCATCAATATAACCGTGTGCTCCCGCTCCAAGACCATAATACTCTATATTTTTCCAGTAACTGCTATTATGAACACTCTCATGACCAGGTCTAGCAAAATTACTGATTTCATACTGTTTATAACCATTTTCTGTTAAGAAATTAATAACCTCATTGTACATTTTCTCTTCAGTTTCATTCGAAGGCAATGTAACTTTCTTATCTCTCACCTGATTATAAAGCTTAGTCTTTTGTTCCAAAATTAATGAATAACATGAAATATGACTAATATTATATTCTGCAACCTTCTTCATACTGTCATATAAGTCATCCATAGTCTGCTTCGGTAGTGAAAACATTAAATCTACATTAATGTCCTCAATCCCATGTTTTTTACAATTAGAAATCGCCATATCCACATCATCCGCAACATGTCCGCGTCCAAGAATTTTTAACAGTTCATTATTAAAAGTCTGAACTCCCATGCTAATTCTATCAACTCCGTAGCCCTTTACCAAAGCAACCCGAGAATCAACAAGATCCTCAGGGTTAGCTTCAAAAGTAAATTCACGCAGTTGTTGTGGAATTTTATTTCTTAATGCAGTTAATAATCGATGAAGTTGTTCATCACTTAATGCACTCGGTGTCCCACCACCGATATAGATAGTTTCAACATTTTGAATGTTTTCCATACTCTCGATTTCTTTGATTAAGCAATCTATATACTTATCGACAGGTTGTCTTTGTATATAAAACTTGTTGAAATCACAATATGAACAAATATACTTACAAAATGGAATATGAATATATACTCCGCGTGGATAACTCTTCATTATTCTTCATCCATTTTCAGAACAGCCATGAAGGCATCTTGAGGAACTTCTACGCTACCAACAGCTTTCATTCTCTCTTTACCTTTTTTCTGTTTCTCTAATAGTTTACGTTTCCTACTAATGTCCCCTCCGTAACATTTAGCAAGAACGTTTTTACGCATCGCTTTAATAGTTTCACGAGAGATAATTTTATTTCCAATTGCAGCTTGGATAGGAATCTCGAATTGTTGTTTTGGAATAAGTTTTTTAAGTTTTTCTACAATAACTTTACCACGTTGGTAAGCAAATTCTCTGTGAACGATAAAGCTTAAAGCGTCGACTTGTTCACCATTTAATAGAATATCCATCTTAACAAGGTTACTATCTTTATATCCAGTTAATTCATAGTCGAATGACGCATATCCTTTTGTATTAGATTTAAGTTGATCGAAGAAATCAAAAACGATTTCTGATAAAGGTATATCATAAAGTAATATTAACCCTTGTATCATCGATATACTCCATATTTAAGAAGATACCACGTTTCTTCTGACAAGATATAACAGCACCTACATAGTCATTTTGGTACCATAATGCTAGCCTTAACGAATGGCTCAGTTATCTTATTGATTTTTTGTGGATGCGGCATTTTCTGATGGGTTTGAAACGTCTACTAAAGTTCCGTCAGTTTTCTCAACTTTGTAAATAACCGATGGTGCAGTTGCGATGATATCAATATTAAATTCACGCTCGATACGCTCTTGGATAATTTCCATGTGTAACATTCCTAAGAATCCACATCTAAATCCGAATCCAAGTGCTTGAGAAGTTTCCGCTTCATATTGTAACGCAGAGTCATTAAGTTCTAATTTTTCTAACGCTTCACGTAAATCATTATATTTTGATGAATCAATTGGATATAATCCACAGAATACCATTGGATTTAATTTTCTATATCCAGGTAATGCTTCTTTAGCAGGATTATTAGCTAATGTGATTGTATCCCCCACACGAGTTTCACTTACATTTTTAATAGATGCACAAATAAATCCTACATCCCCTGCAGTAAGTTCATCAACGATTTTTTCTTTAGGTGTATGAATACCAACCTCAGTAACCTCGAACACACCACCAGTAGCCATCATCTTAATCTTGTCTCCAGCTTTTACAGTACCGTTCTTAATACGAACTGAAACGATAACTCCTCTATACGCATCGTATAAAGAGTCAAAGATTAATGCTTGTAGTGGTTCTGCAGCATCACCAGATGGAGCAGGAACGTATTCTACGATTTGTTCTAAGATTTCATCAATACCAATACCCGCTTTAGCAGAAGCTAGTACGATATCATCTGTTGGTAATCCAATTACATCTTCAATCTCAGTCTTAACTTTCTCAGGATCAGCTGCTGGTAAGTCGATTTTATTAATAATTGGAATAATTTCTAAATTATTGTCTAATGCTAAGTATACGTTAGCTAAAGTTTGTGCTTCAATACCTTGAGCAGCATCAACTACTAAAATAGCCCCTTCACATGCTGCTAGAGAACGTGATACTTCATATGTGAAGTCTACGTGTCCCGGTGTATCGATTAAGTGGAAAATATACTCTTCTCCATTTTTAGCAGTATATTGTAATTGCACTGCATTAAGTTTAATCGTAATACCTCTTTCACGTTCAATATCCATTGAGTCAAGAAGTTGCGCTTTCATTTCACGTTTTTCTAACGCCTTTGTTTTTTCTAAAATTCTGTCCGCAAGAGTCGATTTCCCGTGGTCAATATGTGCAGTATAGAAAAAGTTCCTTATTTTCTTTTGCCTTTCATTTCTTTTTATCCATTTTATTCTTCCTTTACAAATCTTGTTTTTCTACGTAGTCTTTAGCTGTATAATAGGAAAAGCCATCCCTTATTAACTTTTCAATCAGCTTTTGTTTAAGTGCATATCCTTCGTATCTACGACTATAACTTCGATAAGCTCTTCTAAAATGCTCATCTAATATATCATCTTCGTTTTTCATCCTCATAGTCTTCGAAAAATATGTCAAACACCTTTCTTATTATATCAGATGTAAAAGCCATTTTGTATAAAGTTTTTGTGTTATTTTGAACTTTTTATTTTCGTTTCTCTTCTTACTTTATACTCGCGTTCAATAATTTTTATAAAGCATTTCTATCATTGCCTCTTCGGTACAAATCTTAGCAATATTTTCTTCAATAACATCTTTATCAAAGCCTTTTTCTAACAATTTTCTTTGTATCCAGTATGGACCTTTTAAATTTAGATTAAAATAATCTGTTACCGCAGCTTCTACATAGTGATCATCATTCAAATAACCAATTTCTATTAACTTCTCAATTACTTCATCAATAATATTATTAGCAATCTCTTTCTTCTGAAAGATATTCTCTTATATCCTGCTTTTGTTCTTAGACCAAATTGTAAATAATGTACTGCTTTGCTATAGGCACTTTCTACACTTTCATGAGCTATGATTTCTTTTTAGTTGCTCTTTTTGACAAATCTATTTTTTATAAGTCCATACTTAATTATCGTATCTTCAGAAACATAGAAATGTTTACCATTTTCCAAATCTATTTTTATACTTAACTTTTTAGCTTTGTTATATTTGTAACTTGCAAATTTACACCTACTTTCTACATTTCTCGCTAAAAAAACTCTTACTTAATTTTTCATCAAAATCACATAAAAAAGAAATGTTAAAAAGAAAAGATTAACGAAAGTCTAACTAGTACAACAAATTAGTTTCGTTAACCTTTTTATTTTTCTACATGATGATATTTTAATATATTTTCATCAGTAATAATATCATTTATATTCGTATGATCCCAAGGAGTTCCTTTTCTATGAGTAATTGCGACTAATTCACTTGCTGTAAGCTTCCATATTTTTCAAAAGTTCTTTGAATAGAATCAATTACATTCTTCTCATCTAAAAGATTGAAGAAATCTCGCTAATACCATTGGTAAAGTTATCTCTTGACAAAAATTTCTTCATCTTTATCTACTTGTATGTTATTCCGTCCATTATCTTTATAATATTCATAAACACTTGGAACAACAGGTCCATACTTGAATGCAATAATATCATCTTTTGAAAAGTTTTTCCTGTTTTTCTAAATACTCTGCATATACTAAATAAATCATTTTTGAAGTTTCAAATTAGTCATCGACTTGAGACTAAGTAAAAATTTCGAAACATCTAGAGCCGTAATTTGAGAATCTTTCTTCATCTCTAATAGAAACTCCTCTAAATCAGTAAAAATATGAATGTCCTCACTATCTAGTTCTATCACGCTTTTCCATTCAGGAGGTTTGTTGTTAATCTATGAGACCGCACTATTTTGGTTCTAAAATAATTTCAGAGGTTTTCTCAAAAATATAGTTTATTATATCTTTACTAATATATTCAGACGCATAATGCCACCCTATTCTTCTTTTAGTTCTATACGAACTCGAAAATAAAATTATATGTTCGAACATATAAACACCTCCTTCTACTCTTCTCTTTTTATACATATCAATCCAATTTATATATTTTCGTTTTGATTTATGATTTTTTATGTTCACTTTCATTAACTTGTTCATCTTCTTTTTCCAAATTTGAACTTCCCAAGGTAAATAAATATTACTTGAACTCTTTAAATATATATGGATCATATGATAATTTTTCATCTTTTCTTACATATTGGCTGAAAAAGCTGTATTTTTAATAAGTTTGAATTTTCTATTTTCTCCAGCAATTCATCATAACTTAAATTCGATTCTAGTATTATCCTAAATCCCATAATATCATTTAAACATTTTTGAATAGGTATTTGAAACTCCTCTCTATCAAAACGATAATAATATAATTTATTTAGTACCGACTCCCTATTCTTTCCTCTAAATCTGATTGTAAATTTACTAGAATTTGATCTAATTTCTGAAACTAATATCTCTTTTTGAAATTAGTTTTATATACTCATCTATTAAATCCATAAATAAACCATTATAACTTGTTTCCTTTAAAAATCTTATCTATTGTTGTTTTAAGATTTATAATATCTTTATTCTTATAAAAATTATTTGAAAAAGTTTTATAGTATTCTCTATATTGTTTAATAATTGTACAATCTTTTCAATCTCCATAATGACATTCTCCTATACTATTATTAATGATACAATCAAACATAGAAAAAAATCAAGAATCATACTAAATTTAAGCAAATAGTTTTATAAACACTTTTTATCTTAATAACTAATAAAAATAGCTTAAACGATAATTTTTAAAATTCATTAACTAATAATGACCACCCTGAAAAGGGGTGGTTTTCTCTTCGGGTATAACCCTTTGTTACTAACACGCACCTCAAGGCGCTGGCTTTCACATTCGTTCAAGCCCTATTGTATTTTAACGCCCGCTACCCGTTAAACGGGTTTATCTATTTTTTCTTATTGTACTTTCATTTAATCCTACAGTACTTACATAGTATCCTTCTGCCCAAAACTTTCTATTCCCATACTTGTATTTCAAGTTTGAATGCATATCAAATATCATCAGTGAACTTTTTCCTTTCAAATATCCCATAAAAAGCTTGATACACTATATTTGGGTGGTATTGATAACAGCAAATGTATATGATACGGCATTATATGTCCTTCTATTATTTCCACTCCTTTATACTTACATAACCTTTTTATTATATCTACTATATCTCGTTTGTATTGATTAAATTCTATTTTCGTCTATACTTAGGTGTAAATACAATATGGTATTTACATAACCACTTTTGTATGCGATAAAACTATTATGTTTATTTGCCATAATTAAAATCATCCTTTCTTTTATTTTAGAGCTTGAACTACTCTTATTTTATCAGAAAGGATGATTTTCAATGTTAACTTTTTATCTCGCACCCGCATAGCGGGTGGTTTTTATTCGAGACTTCCCTCCTCAACTGGCTAAAACCTTTAATCAAAAATTCTCAAACCATATGGCTTGAAATTTTTATTTTCAACTAGATACTACATTATTTTTTTAATTAATCCTTCTTTTTGTAGGTATTCTTTTTTGCTACATCATAAGCAGGTTTACCTTCAATATCTACTTTGTAGTTCATTTCAGTCATTTCTTTTTCTGTTATTTTTCCAGCAAGTTTGTTTTAAGATTTTTCAAGTTCGGGATGTTTTCAATGTCTCTTCTCTTAATAACGGTGCCCTTGATATGGTGGGAATAAACGTCTGTCATCATTTAACAGTTTAAGTTTATTAGTAATTATCTTACTATCCGTTGAGCTCATCGATAATATTTACATCACCATTCAAAATAACTTGATATTTTAATGCTATTTCCATAGTTTTAACATTAAGATTCAAGTGATAAAGATTTTTAAGTCCTATACCACCATCTTCTCTATCATTTGAATTCTAATGAGAATCCAACTTTTGAAGAATTTTCTACTAATTTTTATATCTGAAATATTATTTAATTTATTTTTATTTGCAAAAATCTTCTGTTACGGCTAAAACATAAGTATCCTGGAATTTTTGTAGGGTTTTAGGTACACAAGATTATCTTGTTCGAAAAATTTTTATTTTAACAACTTCATAAACCTCATCAGAATCATTAGAAGCAACAGTCTGAGGTGTGTTTTAATAATGTTGTAGTAACTGTACCTGTAAATTCTGGATAAATATCAATACTTTTACCTTTTAACGCCTCCTTATAAGAAGCTTGTTTTGCAAAATTAGGTTTTAACCTCCCAACATCAATATTTGTCTCATCTTCTATTAAAGTTTATACATATTTATTAATATCTCGGGTTCTTGCTCTATTTTTACCAGCTATTATTGGTTTATCATTAGACATTTTTCCAATCGGGAAAAAGCTGATAGTTAAAACCACTACAGCGGATAATGAAGCTAAAAATAGTTTTTGGTTTTTATCCTGTAAGAACTTAATTAATAACCTCAAATAGAATCGCTAATATTACCAGATGAAATAGCTCAATTAGAATTAACACTGAGTTATTTCTATCTATTCCTAATAAAATAAATGAACCTAATCCCCTGCTCTAGTAAAGCGACAAGAGTTGCTGTACAATTATCATAATACTTGCAGTTCTCACCACTCCATAAGTATTGGCATAGCAGTGCAGAGTTTAAATTTTTCCAATTTCTCAAGTTTTTGTCATACCAAAAAGCTGTTGCAGCTTCTTCTAATGATGGATCGATCTCCGATAATCCAGTAATCGTACTGCAGTATTGGGAATATTGCGCTATATAACTAATGCTACAACTGCTGGTGATGTTCCTATACCCCGTAAAGGAATAAATAGACCTAGTAATGCAGAGAATGAGTTTGGAATATACCCGTAATTTGTAAAAACCATTCCTTGTCTTCTTATTACCTGAGATAATTATTCTAACGGAACTGCTATAAAAATTGCAATAATAAGTGATAATAATGAAAATTTGAAGATGTTCATATAAACCTGTTATCCAATCACTTTTCTTTCTAAAAATGTACTTACTAAATTCATTATTTATTCCCCTTGCAAAATTCACGAACAAAGTCATCCGCAGGGTTTTCTTTTTAATACTTCTGAGTGTAGCAATTTGAACTACTTTACCTTCTTTTTAAAACACAAATTCTATCAACAAGTTTCATCGCTTCATCCATATCGTGAGTTACAAAAACTGTTGTCATTTTTATATTCATTGTGCAAAGTTTTAATTAAATCCTGTAATTGAACTTTACTAAGCGGATACTAGTGCAGAAAATGGTTCATCCATCAGTAAAATTTTAGGATTAGCAATTATCGCTCACAATATTCCAACTCTCTGTTTTTCTCTCCAGAAAGTTCCTTGGGAAGACGATTCATATAATGCTTAGGATCAATCCTACTTTTGTTAATAAATCCTCTGTTTTTCTTTTGATTTCTTTTTATCAAAGTTTTTCATTTCTGGAATTAGCGCAATATTTTCTGCAACCGTAAGATTCGGAAATAGTGCAATTTGTTGATACATATCAGTTTTAATCTTAATTCTCTTATATCATAGTCTTTAGCCTCTTATCTTCAAAATAAATATCACCGTCAGTTTGTTCTATCAATCTATTTATTAATTTTAAAGTTGTTGTTTTCCACTTCCACTTGGTCCTACAAGAACAAAAATTCTCCTTCTTGTATTTCAAAATTCAATCCGTCAAGTATTAAACCATTTTGTGGAACAACATAATGAAACATTGTTATATTTAATCATTTTTAAAATTCTCCTTTCAAAACAAGTTTTTCAATATTCAGCTTCATATTATCGTTAAATATCGTATAATATTCGATAAATAATTCTTGTTGTTCACTGAAAGTTTACCTAGTGCTTTTTCTTCAGCCTCTCTAAGAGGATCCAAAATTTTTGATGCATATAAGTAACCTTCTTCTGTTAATTTAACTATTTTTTCTCGCCTATCTTTTTCTTTCTCCTCAAAATAAATATATCCTTTGATTCTTAAACGTCTTTATAGCTGCGTTAACTACTTGTTTAGTAGAATATGTTTTTCTAAAATAGTGTTTTGAGTTATCTCATTTTTGTATAGTAAAGACAACAATATTAATAATGATTTTGCCTTGCAAACCATTTTTCTAGCATAGTACTCATATAATGAGTTGTTTTTCATCTTTTTCTAGAAAACATGCTTGAGTTTTTTCAATAGACTATTCACTTATAATCACTCCTACCTAAAGTCACATTTATTCTCAGTAATAATACTTTGGACATACTCTTTATCTAAAAACTTCAAATGTGTTTTTGTTTTTACATTTATTCTTCATTTTTATGAACAATGAAAAAGTAATTCCAAATCAGTAAAATCTTTTTGACTATTATCTTATTACAAAACCTATTAGTAATTTTTTAAAAATACTAATGAGTTCATTCTACCCCCTACAATCTACAATTGTCAATAAATTGATTTTCATGAAAATAGACAATTAGTAAATATTTTACCGATTGTCTTAAAAATCTATTAAATTTATATTTTAAAAATATAAACGCCTATTTGTTCTCTATCCTTTGTTTTTATCTTGTTATAACGACGAATAACATTAATACGTTCAATAAATATGGTAATAATATAATAACAATAATAATAAATTTATTACTTTATTTAATGTTTCTCCAAAGACTCCCATCAGTAGTTCTTTATTTAATATCGAAATAAGTAGATAGATACAACACAAAATAGCTGTCTAAATTTACCATCCAGAATACTTTCGTGTTGGTCTTCTTAGTACTAAAATGCTCTATCTCTTCATCTGATAACTTTGTTAAAAGTACTTTCTCTCTTTATCATCTCTAGATATTCAAATACCATCAAATAAAAATACAGAATATCAGTGGAAATAATTCTAATAAAAATTTCTAATTCATAATATTCACCCCTTCTTAAATATATTATACCATATTACCTGTACAAAAATTACCCATATATAACTCGCATAAAAAGTATTATAACTTAATCTTCGTCATGTATTATACGAATCAGAATATAAGCACCACTAAAAACGGAGATAGGGACTGATAAAATAACCAGTCCCACATATTATGAAAAATATTATTAAGTTTTGTTATATTTATATTATATATCTTGTACCTTATATGAACTTTATACTGTAATTAAAATGAAAATTAAAGTTAAAAATTTTTGAAAATCTAATATAAAAAAATTTAATGTTTCGATGGATTCAATATTATACTGATTCGAAACGTAAGCGTCTAATAACGAGGTATATTAAACAAGACCCCTTCGCTTAGTGCAGAGCTCTTTCTTATCTACAAGTTTCTTTAATATTTTTCATTCATGGCAAATAAACCTCTAGAATACCATTTTTCTAAAGTATCTTCATTTAGTAAATTTATTAATAAATAGTTGATGTATTTTCTGAATCCAATCCATTTCATTTGGCAGTTTCGGTAAAGTCATTATGATGGCACTAGATTGCGCACCTTCAAAAACTTTGGGAGAATAACCAATTCTTTCTCCTATTACCAATGATTTTTATCGCTCGTTCTGCTAAATTATTCGAAAGAACAAGATTTCCATCTTCCAATAAAGACATTAATACTATTCTTGTTTTTAGAAGTGAAACTTTTATACATTTTATATCTTGAGTATCCTAATACTCCAACAAATATATTAACTCTATTATTTCCCCTGTGTCTGATAATACAAAAAGGGATAGATTCTTTCCAATCAATTTGCATCTGATCTCCTGGTGAAGTTTCAAATCTAATAACGGTATTATTGGCATTAGAACTCAGACACTTCCCTTTTTAAGTATTCATAGAATTCTGGTATATTTCTAATATAGTTATAGAAAGTTGAGTATTGAATATTAATCTCATAGTTATCTTCCAAGTATTGTCTTAATACTCTTATATAACTAAAAGTTTGAGTAGAAGAACTTAATAAGCTTTTTAATTAGTTGTAGTATTTGTCTAGTTTTGATGTTTTTGTTTTTCGTCTTCTTTTTCAAAACTATTAAGATATTTAGTTTATAGTTTTTCCTATCTACTTTATACTTTCTAGATAAAGGCAGCTATATTTATTTTTAAAAATTATTATAGTCCATAGATTTCTTGTACTCCTGTAAATCTTCTAATAAATCAACTTAATTTCAGTTGGTGTTTTTATTTCTAATAATATAGATATCTCCTTTTTGAGATATCTATATTATATATTTTTATACATTTTTATCTTGAAATTTATTTCCACTTTTATTCTAACATTTACATAGATTTTTTTCCATGCCCCAATTTATAATACAACCTTTCTTCTTTATGTTTTGTATTATAAACGATTTTTACCCTGGAAGATAGATACCTCGTTATTGGACACTTACTATTGGGCGCTTACTTGCCTTACAGTGGACTCTTAGCAAAGAACAAAAGCCCTCGAAAAATATCGAGGGCTTTTTACTATATAAAGATTTATTATAAACTTTAAATTAGTTTTTGTCGTTTTACGGCGTCTTGCTGCTGCAAGTAATCCACCTAGGATTCCTAATCCTAATCCTGCTAATCCAGTATTAGTTTCAGTTGTACCTGTGTTAGCTAAACGTTTAGTTTTCTTTCTTAATTTCAAGTTTTTCAGTTTTTCCTGTATTATTTCCAGTCTCTACTTGTTCAATTCTTGGTGTTTCTGGTGTTACTTTACCTGATGTTACCTTAGCTGGTGTTATTACTGGAACTTCTACTGTTGGTTTTCCTGGTTCTGTAATCTTACCTATTCCTGGTACTTCACCATCTGGTAAGTCACTATTTGGTACTGTTCCTTTACCATCTTCACCGATTATTACAGTAATTGTGTTTCCATTCTTACCTGGAATTTCTACCTTAGTTCCCGGTGGATATGTTGATCCATCTGGTTTCTTAGGTGTTACTGTTACATCACCCGTACTTGGATCTTGTTCCAACTCAACTGTCGGTGTCTTACGCGCTGGCGTTGTTACATCAACTGGTTGTGACGGTCTCTTATTCGGTTCTGTTACTGTACCTTTTCCTGGTAAATCTCCTTTTGGAAGTCTTTCGTTTGGTACTTCACCTGATCCATTATCTCCGATAGTAACCTCAATTGGTGTATTATTATCACCTGGGATAACTACCTTAGTTCCTGGTGGATATGTTGATCCATCTGGTTTCTTAGGTGTTACTACAGCATCTCCATTTGGTTTTCTTGTAATTTCAATTTTATCTGGTTGTTCTGTTTGAGGTGCATTTGGATCTAATTTCTTCGGTGTTTTTACATTTACTTCTACTGTTGGTTTTCCTGGTTCTGTAATCTTACCTGTTCCTGGTACTTCACCATCTGGTAAGTCACTATTTGGTACTGTTCCTTTACCATCTTCTCCAATTGTTACAGTGATTGTGTTTCCATTCTTACCTGGAATTTCTACCTTAGTTCCCGGTGGATATGTTGATCCATCTGGTTTCTTAGGTGTTACTGTTACATCTCCTGTATTTGGATCTTGTTCCAACTCTACTGTCGGTGTCTTACGCGCTGGCGTTGTTACATCAACTGGTTGTGATGGTCTCTTATTTGGTTCTGTTACTGTACCTTTTCCTGGTAAATCACCTTTTGGAAGTTTATCATTTGGTACTTCACCTGATCCATTATCTCCGATAGTCACTTCGATTGGTGTATTATTATCTCCTGGGATAACTACCTTAGTTCCTGGTGGATATGTTGATCCATCTGGTTTCTTAGGTGTTACTACAGCATCTCCATTTGGTTTTCTTGTAATTTCAATTTTACCTGGTTGTTCTGTTTGAGGTGCATTTGGATCTAATTTCTTCGGTGTTTTTACGTTTACTTCTACTGTTGGTTTTCCTGGTTCTGTAATCTTACCTGTTCCTGGCACTTCACCATCTGGTAAGTCACTATTTGGTACTGTTCCTTTACCATCTTCACCGATTATTACAGTGATTGTGTTTCCATTCTTACCTGGAATTTCTACCTTAGTTCCCGGTGGATATGTTGATCCATCTGGTTTCTTAGGTGTTACTGTTACATCTCCTGTATTTGGATCTTGTTCCAACTCTACTGTCGGTGTCTTACGCGCTGGCGTTGTTACATCAACTGGTTGTGATGGTCTCTTATTTGGTTCTGTTACTGTACCTTTTCCTGGTAAATCACCTTTTGGAAGTTTATCATTTGGTACTTCACCTGATCCATTATCTCCGATAGTCACTTCGATTGGTGTATTATTATCTCCTGGGATAACTACCTTAGTTCCTGGTGGATATGTTGATCCATCTGGTTTCTTAGGTGTTACTACAGCATCTCCATTTGGTTTTCTTGTAATTTCAATTTTATCTGGTTGTTCTGTTTGAGGTGCATTTGGATATAATTTCTTCGGTGTTTTTACATTTACTTCTACTGTTGGTTTTCCTGGTTCTGTAATCTTACCTGTTCCTGGTACTTCACCATCTGGTAAGTCACTATTTGGTACTGTTCCTTTACCATCTTCTCCAATTGTTACAGTGATTGTGTTTCCATTCTTACCTGGAATTTCTACCTTAGTTCCCGGTGGATATGTTGATCCATCTAGTTTCTTAGGTGTTACTGTTACATCTCCTGTATTTGGATCTTGTTCCAACTCTACTGTCGGTGTCTTACGTGCTGGCGTTGTTACATCAACTGGTTGTGATGGTCTCTCTATTTTGGTTCTGTTACTGTGCCTTTTCCTGGTAAATCACCTTTTGAAGTTTATCATTTGGTACTTCACCTGATCAAAATTATCTCCGATAGTCACTTCGAGTGGTGTATTATTATCTCCTGGGATAACTACCTTAGTTCCTGGTGGGTATGTTGATCCGTCTGGTTTCTTAGGCGTTACTACTGCATCACCATTTGGTTTACGAGTAATTTCAATCTCACCTGGTTGTTCTGTTTGAGGTGCATTTGGATCTAATTTCTTCGGTGTTTTACGTTTTACTTCTACTGTTGGTTTCCTGGTTCTGTAGTCTTACTGTTCCTGGTACTTCACCATCTGGTAAGTCACTATTTAGTACTGTTCCTTTGCCCATCTTCTCAATTGTTACAGTGATTGTGTTTCCATTCTTACCTGGAATTTCTACCTTAGTTTCCAGTGGATATGTTGATGTCTAGTTTCTTAGGTGTTACTATTACATCTCCTGTGTTTGATCTTGTTTCCAACTCTACTGTCGGTGTCTTACGTGCTGGCGTTGTTACATCAACTGAGTTGTGATGGTCTCTTATTTGGTTCTGTTACTGTACCTTTTCTGGTAAATCACCTTTTTGGAAGTTTATCATTTGTACTTCACCACGAGTAGTTATCTCGATAGTCACTTCGGTGGTGTGTATTATCTCCTGGGATAACTACCTTAGTTCCTGGTGGGTATGTTGATTCATCTGGTTTCTTAGGCGTTACTACTGCATCACCATTTGGTTTACGAGTAATTTCAATCTCACCTGGTTGTTCTGTTTGAGGTGCATTTGGATCTAATTTCTTCGGTGTTTTTACGTTTACTTCTACTGTTGGTTTTCCTGGTTCTGTAATCTTACTGTTCTGGTGCTTCACCAGTCTGGTGAGTCACTATTTGATGCTGTTCCTACCATCTTCTCCAGTGTTACAGTGATTGTGTTTCCATTCTTACCTGGAATTTCTAGCTTAGTTCCCGGTGGATATGTTGATCCATCTGGTTTCTTAGGTGTTACTGTTACATCTCCTGTATTTGGATCTTGCTCCAACTCTACTGTCGGTGTCTTATGAGCTGGTGTTGTTACATTAGGAACTTCTTCTGTTGGTTTACCTGGTTCTGTAATCTTACCTGTTCCAGGAACATCTTTCTTAGGAAGTTTGTCATTTGGTACTTTTCCTTTACCATCTTGACCGATTTCAACAGTGATTGGACCATTTTCACCTGGGATTTCTACCGTAGTTCCTGGTGGGTATGTTGACCCATCTGGTCTCTTCGGTGTTACTATTACGTCACCTGTCTTAGGATCTTGTTCAACATCTAATGTTGGTGTCTTATGAGCCGGTGTTGTTACATTAGGAACTTCTTCTGTTGGTCTACCTGGTTCTGTAATCTTACCTGTTCCTGGTACTTCACCATCTGGTAAATCTTTAGTTGGTACTTTACCTTTTCCGTCTTCACCGATTGTCACTGTGATTGGGTGGTCTTTATCTTTTACCTAGGTTTCTGCCATAGATTTCCTGGTGGGTATGTTGACCTATCTGGTCTCTTCGGTGTTACTATTACGTCACCTGTCTTAGGATCTTGTTCAACATCTAGTGTTGGTGTCTTATGTGCCGGTGTTTCAACTGGAACTTCTTCTGTTGGTTGACCTGGTTCTGTAATCTTACCTGTTCCTGGTACTTCACCATCTGGTAAGTCACTGTTTGGTACTTTACCTTTTCCGTCTTCACCGAGTGTTACTGTGATTGGGTGGTCTTTATCTTTACCTGGAATTTCTACCTTAGTTCCTGGTGGATACGTTCCTCCTCCTGGTCTCTTCGGTGTTACTGTTACATCTCCTGTATTTGGATTTTGTTCCAACTCTACTGTCGGTGTCTTACGTGCTGGCGTTGTTACATCAACTGGTTGTGATGGTCTCTTATTCAGTTCTGTTACGATACCTTTTCCTGGTAAATCTCCTTTTGGAAGTTTATCATTTGGCACTTCACCTGATCCAGTATCTCCGATAGTCACTTCGATTGGTGTATTATTATCACCTGGGATAACTACCTTAGTTCCTGGTGGATATGTTGATCCATTTGGTTTCGTAGGTGTTACTACAGCATCCCCATTTGGTTTTCTTGTAATTTCAATTTTACCTGGTTGTTCTGTTTGAGGTGCGTTTGGATCTAATTTCTTCGGTGTTTTTACGTTTACTTCTTCTGTTGGTTTTCCTGGTTCTGTAATCTTACCTGTTCCTGGTACATCACCATCTGGTAAATCTTTATTTGGTACTTTACCTTTTCCGTCTTCACTGATTGTTACTGTGATTGGGTGGTCTTTATCTTTACCTGGGATTTCTACCGTAGTTCCTGGTGGGAAGTGTGATCCATCTGGTTTCTTCGGTGTTACTATTACGTCACCTGTCTTAGGATCTTGTTCAACATCTAGTGTTGGTGTCTTATGAGCCGGTGTTGTTACATTAGGAACTTCTTCTGTTGGTCTACCTGGTTCTGTAATCTTACCTGTTCCTGGTACTTTTCCTTCTGGTAAGTCACTGTTTGATACTTTACCTTTTCCGTCTTCACCGATTGTTACTGTGATTGGGTGGTCTTTATCTTTTAGCGAGATTTCTACCTTAGTTCCTGGTGGGTATGTTGACCCATCTGGTCTCTTCGGTGTTACTGTTACGTCACCTGTCTTAGGATCTTGTTCAACATCTAATCTTGGTGTCTTATGAGCCGGTGTTGTTGCATTAGGAACTTCTTCTGTTGGTCTACCTGGTTCTGTAATCTTACCTGTTCCTGGTACTTCACCAGCTGGTAAATCTTTATTTGGTACTTTACCTTTTCCGTCTTCACCGATTGTTACTGTGATTGGGTGGTCTTTATCTTTACCTGGGATTTCTACCTTAGTTCCTGGTGGGTATGTTGACCCATCTGGTCTCTTCAGTGTTACTGTTGCGTCACCTGTCTTGAGGATCTTGTTCAACATCTAATCTTGGTGTCTTATGCGCTGGTGTTTCAACTGGAACTTCTTCCGTTGATTTACCTGGTTCTGTAATCTTACCTGTTCCTGGTACTTTTCCTTCTGGTAATTCAGTATTTGGTACTTTACCTTTACCTTCTTCATCGATTATTACTGTGATTGGGTGGTCTTTATCTTTTACCGATTTTCTACCTTAGTTCCTGGTGGGGTGTGATCCATCTGGTTTCTTCGGTGTTACTGTTACATCACCTGTCTTAGAGATCTTTGTTCAACATCTAGTGTTGGTGTCTTGCGAGCTGGTGTTGTTACTTCTACTGGTTGTGATGGGTTCTTATTAGGTTCTGTTACTGTTCCTGTACCTGGTACATTTTGTTTTGGAAGATTGTCATTTGGTACTTCACCTGAACCATTATCTCAGTGTTACTGTGATTGGGTGTATCTTTACTGCAAATTTCTACCTTAGTTCCTGATGGTATTGTGATGCATCTGGTTTTCTTGAAACAATCCATCTCCATTTGATTTGTTGAGTTATTTCGATTGTGAGAGTTTGAGTTGTTGGTGTCTTGGGATCTGTTCCATTTTCTCTTCTTCTGTATCTGGAATTCCATCAGTTTGTCATCATCTGAATCCTTAACATCTGGAATACCGTCTCCATCTGTGTCGCGTTAATTTAGCTGGTGCTTTAACTACTAACTGTCTGATTTCCTTTTTCAGCTAGCAGATATCTCTGTACGTTCTTCTTCTTTTGGTTTCCCAGTGTCTACTTCTGGTGTTCCTACTAGATTTCCGCCGTTATCCACTGTTAAACCATTTACTGGTTTATCTACTGTAATCGTTGTATCTGGTTTATTTGGAGTTATTACTTTAGTATTTTCTGGTACTGGTGTTTTTTCTGGTACAGTTTTTCCTGTTACTGTTCCTGTTAATTTATCTGCTACTTTTGGATTTGCGTCTTCTGTATCTGGAATTCCATCGTTGTCATCATCTGTATCTACTTTATCTGGGATTCCATCTCCATCTGTATCTCTTTCGATATTTACAGGTACTTTTACTACAGTTTCCTCTGTTCCACGTTTCAGTTTAACTGGAATCTCTACTGTGCGTTCTTCTTCTTTTGGTTCCCAATTGTCTACTGTTGGTGTTCCTACTAGATTTCTATCTTTATCCACTGTTAAACCATTTACTGGATTATCTACTGTAATCGTTGTATCTGGTTTGTTTGGAGTTACTACCCTAGTATTTGCTGGTACTGGTGTTTTTTCTGGTACAGTTTTTCCTGTTACTGTTCCTGTTAATTTATCTGCTACTTTTGGATTTGCATCCTCTGTATCTGGAATTCCATCATTATCGTCATCTGTGTCTACTTTATCTGGGATTCCATCTCCATCTGTATCTCTTTCGATATTTACAGGTACTTTTACTACAGTTTCCTCTGTTCCGCGTTTCAGTTTAACTGGAATCTCTACTGTGCGTTCTTCTTCTTTGGTTCCCAATTATCTACTGTTGGTGTTCCTACTAGATTTCCACCGTTATCCACTGTTAAGCCATTTACTGGATTATCTACTGTAATCGTTGTTCCTGGTTTGTTTGGTGTTACTACCTTAGTATTTGCTGGTACTGGTGTTTTTTCTGGTACAGTTTTTCCTGTTACTGTTCCTGTTAATTTATCTGCTACTTTTGGATTTGCGTCTTCTGTATCTGGAATTCCATCGTTGTCATCATCTGAATCTTCTTTATCTGGAATACCATCTCCATCTGTATCACGTTGAATTGGAACTGGAACTTTCACAGTAACTGTCTCGCCACCATTTGTAACTTTAACCGGAATCTCTACTATACGTTCTTCTTCTTTTGGTTCCCAATTATCTACCGTTGGTGTTCCTTTAAGTTTACCTTCATCATCTACTGTTAAACCGTTTACTGGTTTGTCTGTTGTAATGCTTGAACCTGGTTTGTTAGGTGTCACAACTATAACTGGTGTAATTGGTGCTTTTTCCGGAACTGGTGCTGGGTTTGTAACCTCAGCTGCTAAAGGTCCATTTGCTGTTCCTCTTGCAACTGGGCTCTCAAGTGTTAAATTATTATCAATTTTCTTAGATACTTTTGCAGTTACATCTGTTTTATCTGCAATTTCAGCATCAGAAATTGTTACAACTCCTGCAGGCGTTACTGATACTTTATCAGCTGACTTACCATTTACTGTCCAATTATTCCCTGATTTTGTAACTGTTACAGTTTCTGGTGTTGTTTTACCTGTTGGTGTGTAAGTAATTGTAATAGTATCTATATCTTGTGGTGTTGTGCTGTTAGGTCGTATTGGTGGTGTTATTGTTACACTTCCATCTTCATTACCTACTATACTAGGTACTGTTGGTGTTACTGCTAACACTACTTGACGCTTGATTTCTACTGGAGCAAATGTTGTTCTAGTTGTACTATTAACATCTGTAATAGAATTTTTGCTAGTGTCTGGGAATATTGCTGTTGCATTTCGAGTATATTTTCCTGAGTTATCCAGTGTTGTTCCTGGTTCTAATTTATCTCCTTGTTTCCATGTCCACGTCATACCACTTGGTAAATAGTTATTTCCGCGATCTGCTTTATCTTCACTGTCTACTACTTTTAGATACTTATGAGCATCAATGTTTTTACCACTGTTTGCTACATTCAATGTTGAAGCAACTGGTACTTTTGCTATACCGTTTTCTAGATTTCTTGTTTCTATGTCAACTACACGATACTTGAATTTTAAATCACGACTATCTGTAGCACTACTTCCTTCAACATGTAGAGTTGCTTCGTGTTCTCCTAAAGTTTCTGTATTCAATACAGTACCTGAAGATAAACGCGTTGCATATGGAGTTTTTTCAGTTTTCCCTGTTTGAGCTGTAAATGTAGACGAAGTTACTCCTTTTGGAAGTCCTCCTTTAACTTCTACTTTAGAAATTATACCAGAGTTATCCCATACTTTTAGTTCTGGGTTAAATGTAGCTCCTCGATAAACTGTAAATATTGGTGTAGTGGCATTTTCTGTTAAACGAACTCCATTTAACGTTGCTTCTGGTTTTTGAGCATCTTTTGCTACTGCTTTTGCTGGATCTGAATCAGCACTATTTCCATTTTTTGTAACTACCGTTACTTCCGTTCCATCTTTTACTTTATTTTCTGGAATTGTAATTTCTCCTGTTTTAGGATTAATTCGCACTTCTGGTTTATCTACTGTCCAGTTCCCTTTTGGATCTTTCTTTCCTACAGCTGTTTTTGGTTGGTTATCTTCTCCTATATAGCTAACAGTAATCTTATCTGCTTTTGCTGGATCTTGTGGTTTGCTGTTACTTCACCATTGTCTTTTTACAATTGCTACTGGCGTTTGTGTTTGCACCTTTTGCTACTGCTTTTGCTGGATCTGAATCAGAACTATTTCCATTTTTTGTAACTACCGTTACTTCCGTTCCATCTTTTACTTTATTTTCTGGAATTGTAATTTCTCCTGTTTTAGGATTAATTCGCACTTCTGGTTTATCTACTGTCCAGTTCCCTTTTGGATCTTTCTTTCCTACAGCTGTTTTTGGTTGGTTATCTTCTCCTATATAGCTAACAGTAATCTTATCTGCTTTTGCTGGATCTTGTGGTTTTGCTGTTACTTCACCATTGTCTTTTGCAATTGCTACTGGCGTTTGTGGTTTTGCACCTTTTGCTATTTCTTTTGCTACTGGACTTTCAAGAGTTAAATTACTATCAATTCTCTTAGATACTTTTGCTGTTACCTCTTTACCATCAGCTACCTCAGGATCAGAAATTGTTACAACTCCTGCAGGTGTTACCGATACTTTATCCGATGACTTACCGTTTACTGTCCAATTATTCCCTGATTTTGCAACTGTTACAGTTTCTGGTGTTGTTTTACCTGTTGGTGTATATGTAAGAGTAATAGTATCTATATCTTGTGGAGTTGTGCTATTAGGACGTGTTGGTGGCGTTATTGTAACAGTTCCATTTTCATTAGCTACTACACTTGGCGCTGTTGGTGTTACTGCTAAAACTACCGGACGCTTGATTTCTACTGGAGCAAATGTTGTTCTAGTTGTACTATTAACATCTGAAACACTACTTGGGAATATTGCTGTTGCGTTTCGAGTATATTTCCCTGCGTTATCTAATGTTGTTCCTGGTTCTAATTTATCTCCTTGTTTCCATGTCCACGTCATACCACTTGGTAAATAATTGTTTCCACGATCTGCCAAGTCTTTACTATCTACTACTTTTAGATAGTTATGCGCATCAATATTTTTACCACTGTTTGCTACATTCAATGTCGAACCTACTGGTACTTTTGCTACACCATTTTCTAAGTTTTTCGATTCAATATCAACTACTCGATATTTGAATTTCAAATCACGACTATCTGAAGGACTACTTCCTTCGACATGTAGTGTTCCTATGTGGTCTCCTAGCGTTTGAGTATTCAATACTGTACCTGAAGATAAACGAGTTTTATACTTCTTATCTTCCGAACTTCCATCTTTACCAGTTTGAGCTGTAAAGTTAGAAGCACTTACTCCATACGGAAGATTTCCTGTTGTTACTTTAGAGATTACACCAGAGTTATCCCATACTTTTAGTTCTGGGTTAAATGTTGACCCTCGATAAACGGTAAATATTGGTGTATTAGCTGTTTCTGTTAAAAGTAACACCGTTTAATGTAGCTTGTGGTTTTTGAACATCTTTTGCAGTTGCCTTTGCTGGATCTGAATCAGCACCATTTCCATTCTTAGTAACTGCTGTTACTTCTGTTAAATCTTTAACTTTATTAGCTGGAATTGTAATTTCTCCAGTATTGGCATCAATTCGAACATCTGGATTATTTACAGTCCATTTACCGTTTGTTCCTTTAGTTCCTTCAGCTGTTTTTTGCTTGTTATCTTCACCTGTAAAAAGCTTACTTTGATTTTATCTACTTTTGTAGAATCTTGTGGTTTGGCAGTTACATCCCCATTATCCTTAGCTGTCGCAATTGGTTTTGCAGCCTTGTCATCTACAACATGCACTGGCGCATCAACAATAAATGTTCCACGTTCTGGAATAATAACTTCCACTTTACCATACACAGGTTGATTTGGTGCTGTAGGTCTTGATACATCTGGATCTTTTAAACCAACGATATGTTGTACCAGCAGGTAATTCATTTGGATTCGCAATACTATTATAAGCATCTGGAATAACGCCTACTTTAGTACTTTGTTCCTTAGCTTTTGGTTTTAAGCTGTATTTAGCGGCTTCTTCGGGTTTTAGTGGTAACGTACCGATAATGGCATTTTGTCCGTTTCTATATCGAATTAGCCCATCTGTTGAGTATCCGCCATAGGCAAGATACGGATCATTCGCTAAACGTTTTTTAATATCAGCAAGCATCGGATTGCTTTTATCTTTTTTACCCCAATCCGACATAATGCTTTGATCTAACTCATCACCTTCAAGAATTTTCGTTTTGAACGTAATAATCGTACGTTGTCCAGCAACTACGTTCATTTTATCTTCAATAACACCTCTAGCAAGGTTATAAATTAAACCACCTGTTGTAATACCATACATATCTTTCACACGAGAAGCAGCATCTGGATTACGATCGGTACCATCTTTTCTAGAATCACGATAAATATTTTTTCTCCAACTATTATCAGGATGAGCATAATCCATCCAAGAACCTATATTTTCACCATAGGTTGACCCTGAACGGCGTTCACCATTTTTAACATAAGCTCGAGAAAACGTGTTTTCATACTCCCATTTTGATGCACTTGCATACTCTTTATGAGATGTTTGACTTCCATCTTTATATTTTGTATAAGTAAAGTCATACGGATCTCCAACTGTACGCGGAATAGCAAGTGATATTTTCTTAGAAGAACCCGCAAGAGCATTTGCCGCTGGACCTGAATCTAACATCCAGTAATAATATTTATTTCCATCTTTTTCGATACGCTCTTCACGATACACACGAATATTGTCATACGCTTTATCAGCAGTCCCTACACTTACGAAGGCATATTGCTTCGTATCTGGTGAGAATACGTCACGCTCTGAATAGTTAAGCATTGGGTTTTCTATTCCAACCAACACCAAAGTCTGTTGTTCTTGTTTCACGAACGTTACTTGTTCCAGAGCCAACTACTTTTCCATTCTTTTTGACTACGGCTGTAATAGTAGCATCTTTTACCATCAACTTAGTGTCTACATTAACTGTAAAATATCCGTTTGATTGAGATTTAGTCGTGTATTTTTTCCCACCAATTGATATTTCAACATCAGCTTCTGCCGCAGTATATCCATCAACTTGAGCAATACCAGCTAAACTATCGTTAAATGACACTGTGTCTACTGAACTTACTGTAGTATTGTAAACACTTTGACCATTTACTACTAACTCAACCCTATCTCCCACTTTAATACCTGGTGCATTTAATTTGAAAGAACCAGTGTCATCAAGTTTAGACGTAAGTATCTTTTGACCATTTCTCTTAATCTCAATTGTTGAAGATGGCGTTGCATATCCTGTGATAAATCCAGAGTCCGCTACAACTACCCCAAGATTCCCACGTTTAGTCGTTTTATCAATAGCTGCAGATCTTAGATTAGAACCTTCTTCCATCTTATCCCCATTACGTGAATCACGAGAACCTGAATTAGCAATCGTATTTTCACCTTCTTTTACTACTTTCTCAGGAGTATTAGCCTTAGGCATTGATGATAAAATAAAAATTTTCTCTTTTAACTTTTTAGTTGCTGCATCAATTTTATCTTGTGTTAGTTCAGTACTATCACTATTAAATATATTCTTAGCATTTTCTAAATCTATTTTAATAGCTGCTAAAAGTAGAAAGCAGGTGCTTTTTCTTTATTAATCTTTTTCTAAAAGTTCTTCTACTTTTTCAATATTAATTTTAGTTTTGTTTTTGTCTAATGCTTGTTTTTTCACTGCTTTTTCAGTATTAGCAATATTATTTACAGTTGTGGCATTAGTATTTACTAACTCTTCTTTTTTAGCAGTTTTTCGTCTTCTTTATCTGTTGAAGCTTTTACTATTTGGACCTTCTGTCATTTCTCTACTTCAACATTTTTTCTGAAACTTCTCCAGCATTAGCTATACCCTGCTCGAAAAATATACTAGCTCCGATTACAACTGATGCTGCCCCGACTTTAAATTTTTAATAGAATAGCTTTCTACCTTTACCCCTCTCTTGTACTCCTCAGATATTTATTGTTTTTCCTATCACACAAATTTCTCCTTCCTTATGTTTCTTAAAACAAATAAAACAAGTATATAATTAAAGTTATTTATGATAAATAAATCCTAACAAAAATTTTTATCTTACCTACCTATGTTTAAGATTTAATATTATACTATTTATACTTTAATTTATATAGTAAGCCCTAAATAAAAATAATAATTAATTTGTATTTGTTTTTATATTTATATCATAACCTTTTTCTGTATTACTATCAATATATATCTGTATTACTATCAATATATATATATTGTATACTATAAAAATATAATAATAACACTACTCAAATAGAATAATTACTTCATTCAAAAATTACTAAATTAATAATAATATAAACTATAAATTTAATACTCTATTTTTATTTTATAAAACAATAATCATGAAATAAATCTCGCTACATCATAAAAAGACAACCAGTAAATTGTACCGACCCCAAAAGTTAGACCAAAAATCTAACTTTTTGGAGGTCAGTATATTCTATGACTAAATATAATTTCAATTTAAAAAGAAAGTCGTACTAGAGTATATAAATGAAAATATAAGCATAAGATCGTTAGCAAAAAGTATGCTATAAAATCTCATAATAATATTGAAATTTGGGTTGCCAAATATAAGAAATATGGAGATGAAAGGATTATATCGTTCAAGAAAAATGAAGAATATCCTTTCGAAAAAGATATATGTTGTAGGGATTATACTTAACAAGTGAACTCTCATACAATGACTTAGCTTTACAAGAAGGTATAAATAATCCAGCACTTATTTGTAACTGGGTTAATCGCTTTAGAGTAGCTGGTCCTGATGCATTGAGAGAACGAAGGAAAGGTCGGAAAATCTTAATGGCTAAATCAACTAAAAAGTTAAGTAAGGAAACAACAAGTCAAACCACAAATGATAATATATCTAAAGAATATGTAAAAAGAATTAGAAGATAAATTACTACAACTAAGGATAGAAAATGCATTTTTTAAAAGAAGGAGAAGATTGCGTTTAGCGGAAGAAGCAGAAATGAAAAGAAGGCGCGAATTATAAGCAATCTCCGAGGAGAATTCATACTTAAAGACCTTCTTTTATATGCGAAAATGCCAAAAGCAACATATATGTACTGGCAGAAGAGATTCGATAGAGTTAATCCAGATAAAGAAATTGAAGAGAAAATATTAGAAATAAGAAAGAATGACAAAGATTATGGTTATAGACGTATATATGGTGCGTTACGTAATTTAGGATATATAATAAACAAAAAGAAAGTTCAAAGAATTATACAAAAATTAGGGCTTCAAGTTACATCATTCACTAGAAAAAGTAGAAAATACAATTCATATAAAGAGAAAATTGGAAAAAAACAGCTAAGAATAGAATTAGAGACGATTCAATACTAATATTCCATATCAAAAATCACTACAGACACAACTGAATTTAAATATTATGAAGTTAATGAGAGAGGTAAATTAGTAGTAAGAAACTTTATTTAGATCCATTTATGGATATGTATAATGGTGAGATAATAAAGCTATAGTATAAGTGAGAGCCCATCAGCTAAAAATATAATGGATACATTAGAAAAAGCTATTAAAGTCACAGATAAATCCCCTTATAGGAGAACTTTCCACTCTGATCAAGGATGGGCTTATCAAATGAAGGCATACTCGAAAAGGTTAAAAGAAGAACGTATTTTACCAAAGTATGTCTAGAAAAGTAAATTGTTTGGATAATTCGGTAATGGAGAATTTCTTCGAAATATTAAAACAAGAGATATACTATGGAACAACATATAATAGTTATAGGAACTGAAATTAGCTATTGAAAAATATATAAAATATTATAATGAAGAGAGAATAAAAGAGAAACTAGGATGGTTAAGTCCTAAGCAATATAGAATAAAACATATGACTGTATAAATATAAAAAGATAGCGTAGCAGTCATTATAACTACTACACTATCCTAAGTCTAACTTTTTGGGGTCAGATCATTTTTACCAATTGTCTTATGATTTTATTAGAATTTATATTTCGAATATTTGTTATCTATTCTTCGTTTTAACTTATTATAACGACAGATAACATTAATACGTTCCAATAAGTATGGCAGTAAAAAGAACCACAATAATAATCGAATTTATTACTTTATTTAGCATTTCTCAAAAAAATCTATACGTAGTCCTTTATTTACAATAAAAATAATAAGATATATACAACACAGAATTACCGATACTAAACTTACCATCAAGAATATTTTTCGAGTTAGTATTCTTCATACTATTACTCTTTATTTCTTCATCTGATAACTTTTCTAAAAAGTAATTCTTCTCTTTTAATCATCTCTCTAGATATTCCAAATACCATCAAGAAAAATAATACAGAATATCAATGAAAATATTTCTAATGAAACTTCTAAAGTACTCACAATTTCCACCTCCATTTAAATTTATCATATCACATTACCTATACAAAAATTACCCATATAATAAATTGAAATGGAGAAGGGTCCATCTTTCGATGAATCATATATATTACACTGATTCAAAAGCAAGAATTTCTTAGTCCTTTTGTCCTTAAAAATTCTAGTTTCTGAAGCATGTGTTAATCGTAATTCTATCAAATCCAAAGGATAAAGATAGAATTTCGACTAACTCGATTAAAAATATTATTAAGTTTTGTTATGTTTATATCATATAACTGAAACATTTTTGTTAACTTTGTACTGTACGAAAAACTAACTTAAATTTATTGTTCTCTTAATTTCTCCGCTCTTTCTAACGATGAATCAATATTTTCACATATGTTTTCAACACCAATTTTCTCTATAAATCCTGCTTTTTCCATAACATGATACGGTTGTTCATTTACGTGCGAAAGTATTAATGTTAAACCACGTTTTTTTACAAGTTTCCAATATTTCCTCTAATACCTCTAATCCCGAAATATCCATAGCTGGAACGTTACGCATTCTTATAATTAAAACATTTTTTCCTTCTCCATGTTCGAAGTTAGTAAATACATTTGCAGCTCCGAAAAATAACGCTCCAAAAATTTCATAAACAATAGTATTTTTAGGAACATATTTCAGATCAACTTCTTCAGATAACTTATCATCATTAGATGAACCTTTGTATGTCCATTGTCGAACTTCTGCAATATCAGACATACGTTTTAAGAATAAAAACGCAGCTAGTACCATACCAAATTCGATCGCAATTACTAAATCGAAGAATAATGTTAATAAGAACGTGATAATTAAAACGGCTATATCACTTTTCGGTGCAGTTTTTACCATACGTACGCAAATGCGCCATCCGCTCATGTTATATCCTACGATTATTAATATAGCAGCCAAGCAACTCATCGGTATATATGAGGCATATGGCATTAAAAATAACAGTATTAATAATAGAGTAAATGCGTGTACCATTCCAGCTACTGGTGTTCTACCACCATTTTTTACGTTCGCAGCTGTTCTAGCAATTGCACCTGTTGCAGGTATTCCTCCAAAAAGTGCCGACATAAAGTTCCCTACACCTTGGGCTACTAACTCTGCATTTGATTTATGCTTACTTCCTGTCATACCATCAGATACTACAGCAGATAATAGTGATTCTATAGCAGCCAATATCGCAATTGTAAATGCTGGTAAAATCATCTCTCTGATTAGAGAAAATGAAATTATAGGCATTGTAAAGCTAGGAAGCCCTGCTTTAATCGTATATAGATCACCAATAGTTTTAACCGGCAATTTAAAAATAGCTACTAAAAATGTTGTAACAAGTATTGCAATTAAAGAACCTGGTATTTTCTTAGATACCTTTGGCCAAAATATTTGAATTAGTATGGCGAGTAGTCCTATCGCTAAAGTGATAAAACTAATACTTTTTATATTATGTCCGTAAGCTACTAATTTTCCAACAAACTCCGCAGGGACTGCTCCCATACTTAATCCTAGGAAATCTTTCACCTGACCGACTACTATTCCCATAGCAATCCCTAACGTGAAACCAATAGTAATTGTTTTAGGAATAAATTTAATCAAGTCACCAAAGTGAAATAATCCCATTAGAATTAGCATAACTCCTGCCATCAGTGTTGCAACAGTTAATCCTGCAATTCCATGTTCAGCTATTATCCCATAAATAATAACGACAAAAGCTGCTGTAGGTCCACCAATTTGAACCCTACTTCCCACCTAAAAATGAAATAAAAAAACCTGCTATAATCGCAGTATAAAGACCTTGTTCCGGATTAACCCCAGATGCAATCGCCAAAGCAATCGATAAAGGCAATGCTATAACAGCTACTATTAAACCAGCAATTATATCTTTTAAGCATTGTTCTTTTGTATAATTTTTCATTACACTAAATAACTTCGGCTTAAGATATTTAAATGAATTCATCTTCTCCTCCTACTTCCTGAGAATCTTTAGTATTACTAGTTTAGCATATAATGAACAAAAACTCTAGTTAAATCAGAAATACTCTTGAAATATTTTTAAAATTTTATAATATCTCTTATAAAAACTAAAATTAAATCTATTATATAATAAATTTTATCTTGTTATAAATTAAAAAGGACTTGAAAATTTTACTTTTTCAAGCCTTAGATAATCATCTATAATATTTTTAATTAAATTTCTCTTTGATATCACTAACAACATCCACCAATAGTTCCTTATTCGCAGTATCATACCAAGTTCCATCCATTTTATTTCTAAACCATGTTAATTGACGTTTTGCATATCGGCGTGAATTTTGAGAGATAGTTGCAATAGTATCTTCTTTAGAAACATTACCACTAAGATACAGAATCATCTCCTTATACCCTATTGCACCCAGAGCTTGCAGTCCCATACCATATTCGTCTATAATATCTCTGACTTCTTGTTCAAATCCTTCTTCAAACATCAATTCAACTCGCTTATTAATACGATTGTATAAAATTTCCCTATCGGTGTTAAGAACTATTAAAAATGGATTATAACAATCAAGAACAGTATCCCCATTGTTATTTGTAGTTACAGATTTCTTTTCATTCATTACATAATTATATGCATTAATTACACGACGATGATTTTCTATGTCAATCGCATTATATGTATCTGGATAGTTTTCTTTTAAATACTCTATTGCCATATCAACATCAATATCATAAGTTTTTTCCTCTAAATCAGTAAACTCATAATTATTAAGAACAGCATTCATATAAAAACCAGTTCCACCGATTAATAATGGCATCTTTCCTCGACCATGTATCTCTTCAATTTTCTTACGTGCAAGTTTTTGAAAATCATAGACAGAACAAGTATCAGTAGGCTCTAGTTCGTCTATTAGATGATGAACTACCCCATCCATCTCTTCTTTTTTCACCTTTGCAGAACCTACATCAAACTTTTTATAAATTTGAACACTATCTATAGAGATTATTTCACAGTCAAACTCTTTTGCCAGGTCAATACTAAGTGCCGTTTTCCCAACTGCAGTTGGTCCTACTATCGCTATTAAAGGTATTTTTTCCATCTTACCTCCTACACTATACGCTTAAACATTTTTTCTAAATCTTTTTTCTCCATTTTTGTGATTATCGGACGGCCATGCGGACACGTAAATGGATTCTTGCATTCATAAAGATCACTAATAACCTTATTCATCTCAACTTCTGTAAGAACTTGATTTGCTTTTATAGACATTTTACAACTCGCCATAGCAATTGCATCATTTCTTAATTCGTTGAAAGTTATATTGTTGTTTCTAAGAACCTTCTCAACAATAATTTTTATCATTTGCTCTTCGTCTTCTTCTATCCAACCAGGAAATTCACGAACAACATAAGAATTATCTCCAAACTCCTCAAATACAATACCAAGTTCCTCGAATTTTTCCAAATTATTACGAACTTCAGCTGCTTCATCTACAGAAAAATCAAACATAAGCGGTATTAACATCTGTTTTTTATAATTTTTTCTTTCAATAAATTCTCGTTGCAGTTTCTCGTAATTATATCTTTCTGCAGCAGCGTGCTGATCTATTAAAAATAGCTTATTATCCGCTTCTGATAAGATATATGTTTTAAAGATTTGTGCCAATACTTTTAAGTCTGGTAGAGTTCTAACTTTTGTATCATCATCTTGAACAATTTTCGCATCTTTGATTTCATTAAAATGACTATCATCTTTTACTACATTAGAAACTACTTTTTCTGTTCGATCATCATAACTCGAGTTATCTTCTTTTTTAGAGAAATTCATGAAGTTCTCTATCTCTTTTTTAGTTGGTTTATCACCATACTTATTTCTATTGTCACGAGGATGTGAACTATAACTTAAATCTGGTAAATCGCTCTTAATTTTTTTGAGTTTTGTTTCTTTGATTAAACGTATTTTTCTTTACTTTGTACTGGTATTTTTTTCTTCTCCTGATTTCGACAATAAGTCTCCTCCAAAAAGAATTTCATCTTCTTGAATAACATGACTTGCTACTTCTTCTTGAGTATCAGGGAAACTAAGTTCAACCTCTAAATCAACTTCAGGTTCTTTTTTCTCTTCTGAAAAAATATTCTTGTCTTCTACATCTCCAAATTTATTATCTAGTTCATCTAAGAAATTTATTTTTTTCGATTTTTCGCTTTTTTTCTTTTTTGTAAGAACATTATTCATTCCTTGTGGAATATATGTATAATTACTTAATCTTTCAGCGATAACTTCTTTGATTAGACGTATTAGCTCAGCTTCTTTCGATAATCTAACTTCTTGCTTAGTTGGATGCACGTTTACGTCTAATAAAATTGGATCCATCTCAATATTAATTACACATAAAGGATACCTATTAATCATTAATAGCGTTCCGTAAGCATCGATTATAGCATTTTTGAATTCCGTAGTTTTTTTAATATAACGACCATTGATGAAAAATATTTATATAGTTCTTACTAGCTCTCGTCTCTTCTGGTACAGAGATATAACCAAATACTTTGTAATCATCATTATTACCACTAAATTCAATCATATTTCTAGCGACACCCATATTATAAATTTTAGATAAAAATCTTATGAACATCACCATCACCATAAGTTTTAAAGGTAATCTTACCATCTACATGCAGTTCAAAAGCTACATTAGGATAAGATAGAGCAAACTTATGAATAATATTAGTAATATTAGCTTGTTCTGTATGAGGATTGCGTAGATATTTCAATCTTGCTGGCGTATTGTAAAATAAATTTTCTACACTTAAATCAGTCCCCCTAATAGGTGCGTAATATTCCTCAGAAACTACTTTTCCACCTTCAAGAACTAGCATCTTCCCTTGTGCTTCTCCTGCACAACTTTTTATCGTTACTTTACTCACAGATGAAATACTCGCTAGCGCCTCGCCTCTAAAACCTAGCGTTTCTATGTGAAATAAATCATAGTCAGCACTTATCTTACTAGTCGCATGACGTAAAAATGCTCGTGCCAAATCATCATTAGAAATACCACTTCCATTATCAATAATTCTAATTTGTTGAATACCAAATTCCTTGATTATAACTTTAATATTTGTACTTCCTGCATCGATAGAGTTTTCTACAAGCTCTTTGACAACAGAAGAAGGTCTTTCGACTACTTCTCCCGCTGCTATTTTATTTGATAATTCTGCAGATAATATATTTATTTTTTTCCCATTTAATTTATTTCACATCCTCACTTATTTTTTTCTGTAATTCATAAAGAAGATTGAATGCCTGCATTGGAGTTGTTTCTAAGAAGTTTACACTCTCTAATTGCTTTTTTTAATTTCATCGAATTTCTCATTATCGCCATCGAAATCCAATTGTAATTTTGCATAATTTTTTCCTGATTTCTCTTCAGCTTTTAATTGTTTTCTAAAAGTTTTTCTAATTCTTCTTTAAGTTCTTTTTCTAGTTCAGAGCGAAGTTGTAATCTTAGAGCTTCTTCATCTACTTTTACAACATCTTCTTTAACTACTCTACTACTAAATTCTTTTTCTAGTTCTTGACGAAGTTGTGCTCTTAAAGCTTCCTCATCGATTTTTACAGCTTCTTCTCTAACTACTTTACTACTATATTCTTTTTCTAGTTCTTGACTTATTTTTTCTCTTAGTTTTTCTTCAGTCTCTTGTGATGAAACATCACTTAATACTTTATTGTATCTAGCATTATCAACAAGGTCCTCACTATCTTTATTTCCACTTTCTAATTCTTTTAAAATCTTATTAGCACCTACGATAACATCTTCTGGAAGATGAGCGAGTTGAGCTACATGAATACCATAACTCTTCTCTATAGGTCCTTCATTAATTTTATATAAGAAAATTAATTTTTCCATGATCTTCTTTTGCAGAAACGTGAATATTCTTTATTCCCTGGGTAATATTTTTTCTAACTTTGTAAGTTCATGATAGTGAGTTGAGAATAATGTTTTACATTTGATAGTATTATTAATATATTCTAATATCGATTGAGCTAAGGCAATACCATCATATGTCGATGTACCACGACCAATCTCATCAAAAATTAATAATGAATTCGCAGTAGACTCTACTAAAGCATTCTTCGCCTCAATCATCTCAACCATAAACGTCGATTTTCCTCCAGCAAGATCATCACTCGCACCTATTCTCGTAAATATTTTATCAAAAATCGGTAAATTCGCAGAAGTCGCTGGAACAAAAGATCCAATTTGTGCAAGGATTACTATAAGAGCGAGTTGTCTCATATAAGTAGATTTACCAGACATATTAGGCCCTGTAATAAGCAAGATATTATTATCTTTATCTACTTTGCAATCATTACTAATATAACTATCAGCACTCACATTTCTTTCGACAATCGGGTGGCGACCATCAACAATATCAATAATATTATTATCATTGAATTCAGGTTTTACATAACCATATTCTTCCGCTACATCAGACAATGAAACAAACACATCAATATCACTTAGAGTATTCGCAACTCTCTGTAATCTTACTATATAATTATGAATCTTCGTCTTAACTTCTTGGAATAGTTGTAATTCTAACTCTTCAATTTTTGTCCTAGAGTTTACGATATGTTCTTCAACTTTTTTCAGTTCTTCAGATACGAATCTCTCACAATTGGAAAGTGTTTGTTTCCTATGATAACCTAGTTCTGTTGGATCTATAGTCTTAAGCCCCACTTTAGACACCTCGATAAAGTAACCGAAAATCTTATTGTATCCAACTTTTAGATTTTTAACCCCAGTTCTCTCTTTTTCACGTTCTTCGATTTCTAATAATATTCTATTCCCTGTTTTTACTAGCATTTTTATAACTATCTAATTCTTCATTAAAAACCTAATTTAATTACATTTCCATCTTTAACTGTTTGACCAGCTTCCTCGTGAATTGTCACTTCAAGATAGTCGTATAAATCTGTTAATTCATCGATATTCTCTGCAATATCTTTTTAATTTATTAGATTCAAATCCTAATAACAATTTCTTAATTTCTGGTATTTGAGCCAATGTTTTCTTTAGATTTAATAATTCCTTAGGACTTACAATATTATAAGAAACTTTTGTAGAGATTCTCTCAAGGTCATATACTTCTTTCAAACTAGTTTTTCACATCAGCTTTTTTTCAAAATAATGTTTAGTAAAATCTTCTACGATTTCCTGACGTTTTTTTAATTTCTTTAAGATCTAGTAATGGATTTTTCTAACCATTTTTTTAAGTTTTCTTGAACCCGCAGCTGTTGATGTTTTTATCCACAATGCTAAGAAGAGAACCTTTTTTTCCTCCGTTAGCCATGTTTTGAGTAACTTCTAAGTTTTTAACGAGTAGTTCGTCATATAAACAAACTTATCTTTGAAATATACTTCAAAAATCTTTTAAGCTCGAAATATCTTTATTTTGAGTTTTTTCAATATAATCTAAAAAGAACATCACAAAGCAATACGAAGATTACTATCAGTAATATTACTTGTTTTTTTCCTTAGTAATATCATTAATTAATTCAACTTCAGTAATATAAGCACTAATATCCAACTCTTGATCCTTTTATGCTAATTACTTCTTTTAATATTATTTTTTTAAAATTTCATCTTGAAGATCAGTCATGTTTTTTAAGTACAGTACAACGACTATCTCCTGTCATAATATCACAAAATGCAAAGTAGATATTATTATCCTTTACATATGCACTACCTAGGTAATTATTCTCATCGTAGTTTTTGTAGTTCATATAAGTCCCTGGTGTGATTACCTGAACTACCTTACGCTCTACGATTTTCCCTTGACCAGGTTCAGAAACTTGTTCACATATCGCTACTTTATATCCGTTATTAACTAAAAGTATCAATGTAAGCTGCTGATGAGTGAAATGGAACTCCACATAGGAATTTTTTTCAGCTCCTCCATCACGAGCAGTTAAAGTTATTTCTAATATTTTTGACGCTCTAGTCGCATCTTCAAAGAACATCTCATAAAAATCACCAAGACGGTAAAATACAAACGTATCTTGATAATCTTTTTTTATCTTCAGATATTGTTCTATCATTGGAGTATATTTCATCTCAAAAGTTCCTTTCTCTTTATTTCTTCCATGTATTTATAACATATATAATTTTAGCATAAAACAGCATTTTTTTAGTAGTCAGACACGTAATAAAACATATAATAAAGAAATAATTTGATACTAATATACTTACTAGAAAAATCTCTTATCTCTTTTTCATCAAATTCACAGCTGGGATTTCTTCCCATCTCCCAAATTTAGTATACAGACAAAAAAATCCAAGAAATGAACATTTTGATTCATTCTTGGATTTTCTTGTTTTCTTCAGTTATCTAAACAGATAATTTCAAAAATTTATTATCGATGATTTAGTAATTACTATTCTTCATCTTTTTTACGTCTTTTAGCAACAGCTAATAAACTTCCTAGTACAGCTAATCCTAAACCTGCTAACCCTGTATTAGTTTCAGCTTCACCAGTATTTGCTAGACGTTTTGTAGCTTTTTCAATTTTTCCAGATTGATGCTTATTACCTGTACCTTCTGATTTAATCGGAGTAACTTTTCTGAAGATATGCGTTACAACATCATCTTTAACCTCTGTTCTAACGAATACATATCCTTCAATTTCTCCAGCTTCTAAAGCTTCATTAGCTTTACCTAAAACTGCTGGAGCTTTCGCATCAGCCGCTTTAAGCTCTTTACCATCCTCATTAGTCCATTTAGTGATAATTAACTGAACTTTTGGTAATTCTGCTGGATCTGGAAGTTCACCATTTACACCATCTTTGAAGTCTGGTACTTCAACAACTGGTGGTGTGATTAAGTTTCCATTCTCGTCTACTCCTGGTGTACCAATTGTTCCTGTGTATTCTGGAACTTCTACAACTGGTGGTATGATTAAGTTTCCATTCTCATCTACTCCTGGTGTAGATATTGTTCCTGTGTACTCTGGAACTTCTACAACTGGTGGTGTGATTAAGTTTCCATTCTCGTCTACTCCTGGTGTACCAATTGTTCCTGTGTACTCTGGTACTTCTACAACTGGTGGTGTGATTAGGTTTCCTTCTTCATCTACTCCCGGTGTTCCAATTGCTCCTGTGTACTCTGGTACTTCTACAACTGGTGGCGTGATTGGGTTTCCTTCTTCATCTACTCCCGGTGTTCCAATTGCTCCTGTGTACTCTGGTACTTCTACAACTGGTGGCGTGATTGGGTTTCCTTCTTCATCTACTCCCGGTGTTTCAATTGTTCCTGTGTACTCTGGTACTTCTACAACTGGTGGTGTGATTAGGTTTCCTTCTTCATCTACTCCCGGTGTTCCAATTGCTCCTGTGTACTCTGGTACTTCTACAACTGGTGGTATGATTGGGTTTCCTTCTTCATCTACTCCTGGTGTTCCAATTGCTCCTGTGTACTCTGGTACTTCTACAACTGGTGGTGTGATTAGGTTTCCTTCTTCATCTACTCCTGGTGTTCCAATTGCTCCTGTGTACTCTGGTACTTCTACAACTGGTGGCGTGATTGGGTTTCCTTCTTCATCTACTCCCGGTGTTCCAACTAGTTTCGCTGGTACTTCTACTTCGTTTCCTGCTTTCGGTAGTTTTCCATCTTCTTTTACTTTTGGCGTTTCATTTGTTTTCGCTTCTGGTAATTTGTCGTTTGGTACTGTTACTGTTCCGTCCGCTGCTACTGGGTAGTCGTTTCCATTGATTGTTACTTTTGATCCTTCTGGATAGTTGTTTCCGTCTGGGTCTGTTACTTTATATGTTACATTTCCACTTGTTGGATCTTGGTTTTCTTTCGCAATCCTTGGTACTTTACTATCTACTAGTTTCGCTGGTACTTCTACTTCGTTTCCTGCTTTCGGTAGTTTTCCATCTTCTTTTACTTTTGGCGTTTCATTTGTTTTCGCTTCTGGTAATTTGTCGTTTGGTACTGTTACTGTTCCGTCCGCTGCTACTGGGTAGTCGTTTCCATTGATTGTTACTTTTGATCCTTCTGGATAGTTGTTTCCGTCTGGGTCTGTTACTTTATATGTTACATTTCCACTTGTTGGATCTTGGTTTTCTTTCGCAATCCTTGGTACTTTACTATCTACTAGTTTCGCTGGTACTTCTACTTCGTTTCCTGCTTTCGGTAGTTTTCCATCTTCTTTACTTTTGGCGTTTCATTTTGTTTTTCCTTCTGGTAATTTGTCGTTTGGTACTGTTACTGTTCCGTCCGCTGCTACTGGGTAGTCGTTTCCATTGATTGTTACTTTTGATCCTTCTGGATAGTTGTTTCCGTCTGGGTCTGTTACTTTATATGTTACATTTCCACTTGTTGGATCTTGGTTTTCTTTCGCAATCCTTGGTACTTTACTATCTACTAGTTTCCTTTGGTACTTCTACTTCGTTTCCCTGCTTTCAGTAGTTTTCCATCTTCTTTTACTTTTTGGCGTTTCATTTGTTTTCGCTTCCTGGTAATTTGTCGTTTGGTACTGTTACTGTTCCGTCCGCTGCTACTGGGTAGTCGTTTCCATTGATTGTTACTTTTGATCCTTCTGGATAGTTGTTTCCGTCTGGGTCTGTTACTTTATATGTTACATTTCCACTTGTTGGATCTTGGTTTTCTTTCGCAATCCTTGGTACTTTACTATCTACTAGTTTCCTGCTGGTACTTCTACTCTCGTTTCCCTGCTTTCGGTAGTTTTCCATCTTCTTTTACTTTTGGTTTCATTTGTTTCCTTCTGGTAATTTGTCGTTTGGTACTGTTACTGTTCCGTCCGCTGCTACTGGGTAGTCGTTTCCATTGATTGTTACTTTTGAGTCCTTCTGGATAGATTGTTCCGTCTGGGTCTGTTACTTTATATGTTACATTTCCACTTGTTGGATCTTGGTTTTCTTTCGCAATCCTTGGTACTTTACTATCTACTAGTTTTCGCTGGTACTTCTACTTGTTCCTGCTTTCAGTAGTTTTCCATCTTCTTTTACTTTTGGCGTTTCATTGTGTTTCGCTTCTGGTAATTTGTCGTTTGGTACTGTTACTGTTCCGTCCGCTGCTACTGGGTAGTCGTTCCATTGATTGTTACTTTTTGATCCTTCTGGATAGTTGTTTCCGTCTGGGTCCTGTTACTTCTATATGTTACATTTCACTTGTTGGATCTTGGTTTTCTTTCGCAATCCTTGAGTACTTTTACTATCTACTAGTTTCGCTGGTACTTCTACTTCGTTCCTGCTTTCGGTAGTTTTCCATCTTCTTTTACTTTTGGCGTTTCATTTGTTTTCGCTTCTGGTAATTTGTCGTTTGGTACTGTTACTGTTCAGTCCGCTGCTACTGGGTAGTCGTTCCATTGATTGTTACTTTTCGATCCTTCTGGATAGATTTGTTTCCGTCTGGGTCTGTTACTTATATGTTACATTTCCACTTGTTGGATCTTGGTTTTTCTTTCGCAATCCTTGGTACTTTACCATCTGCTCAGTTTCCCTGCTCACTTCATGTTCCTGCTTTCAGTAGTTTTCCATCTTCTTTTACTTTTTGGCGTTTCATTTGTTTTCGCTTCTAGTAATTTGTCATTTGGTACTGTTACTGTCCCGTCCGCTCTCACTGGGTAGTCATTTTCCATTGATTGTTACTTTTGATCCTTCTGGATAGTTGTTTCCGTCTGGGTCTGTTACTTTATATGTTACATTTCCACTTGTTGGATCTTGGTTTTTCTTTCGCAATCCTTGGTACTTTACTATCTACTAGTTTCATGGTACTTCTACTTCGTTTCCTGCTTTCAGTAGTTTTCCATCTTCTTTTGACTTTATTTCATTTGTTTTCCTTCTGGTAGTTTGTCGTTTGAGCTATTTCTACTGTTTCGTCACGCTGCTACTGGGTAGTCGTTCCATTGATTGTCACTTTTGATCCCTTCTGGATAGTTGTTTCCGTCTGGGTCTGTTACTTTATATACATTTCTACTTGTTGGATCTTGGTTTCTTTTCGCAATCCTTGGTACTTTACTATCTCACTAGTTTCGCTGGTACTTCTACTCGTTTCCTGCTTTCGGTAGTTTTCCATCTTCTTTTTACTTTTGGCGTTTCATTTGTTTCCTTCTGGTAATTTGTCGTTTGGTACTGTTACTGTTCCGTCCGCTGCTACTGGGTAGTCGTTTCCATTGATTATTACTTTTGATCCTTCTGGATAGTTGTTTCCGTCTGGGTCTGTTACTTTATATGTTACATTTCCACTTGTTGGATCTTGGTTTTCTTTCTCGCAATCCTTGAGTGCTTTACTCATCTACTAGTTTCGCTGGTACCTCTACTTCGTTTTCCTGCTTTCAGTAGTTTTCCATCTTCTTTTACTTTGGCGTTTCCATTTGTTTCGCTTCTAGTAATTTGTCGTTTGGTACTGCTTACTGTTCCGTCCGCTGCTACTGGGTGAGTCGTTTCCCATTGATTGTTACTTTTTGATCCTTCTGAATAGTTGTTTCCATCTGGGTCTGTTACTTTCATATGACATTTCCACTTGTTGGATCTTGGTCTTTCTTTCCTGCAATCCTTGGTACTTCTACTCTATCTACTAGTTTCAGCTGGTACTTCTACTTCGTTTCCTGCTTTCAGTAGCTTTTCCATCTTCTTTTACTTTCTCGCATCTGTTTCGCTTTCTGGTAATTTGTCGTTTTGGTACTGTTACTGTCCGTCCGCTGCTACTGCGTAGTCGTTTCCATTGATTGTTACTTTTGATCCTTCTGGATAGTTGTTTCCGTCTGGGTCTGTTACTTTATATGTTACATTTCCACTTATTTGGATCTTGGTTTCTTTCGTAATCCTTGGTACTTTTACTATCTACTAGTTTCGCTGGTACTTCTACTTCGTTCCTGCTTTCAGTAGTTTTTCCATCTTCTTTTACTTTTTGGCTTTCATTTTGTTTTCTTCTGGTAATTTGTCGTTTGGTACTGTTACTGTTCCGTCCGCTGCTACTGGGTAGTCGTTTCCATTGATTGTTACTTTTGATCATTCTGGATAGTTGTTTCCGTCTGGGTCTGTTACTTATATGTTACATTTCCACTTGCTGGATCTTGGTTTTCTTCGCAATCCTTGGTACTTTACTATCTACTAGTTTCGCTGGTACTTCTACTTCGTTTCCTGCTTTCAGTAGTTTTTCCATCTTCTTTTTACTTTTGGCGTTTCATTTGTTTCGCTTCTGGTAATTTGTCGTTTTGGTACTGTTACTGTTCCGTCCGCTGCTACTGGGTAGTCGTTTCCATTGATTGTTACTTTTGGTCCTTCTGGATAGTTGTTTCCAGTCTGGGTCTGTTACTTTATATGTTACATTTCCACTTGTTGGATCTTGGTTTTCTTTCGCAATCATCTGGTACTTTACTATCTACTAGTTCTCGCTGGTACTTCTACTTCGTTTCCTGCTTTCAGTAGTTTCCATCCTCTTTTACTGGCGTTTCATTTGTTTTCGCTTCCTGGTAATTTGTCGTTTTAGTACTGTTACTGTTCCGTCCTGCTACTGGTAGTCGTTTCATTGATTATTACTTTTGATCCTTCTGGATAGTTGTTTCCGTCTGGGTCTGTTGCTATATGTGACATTTCACTTGTTGGATCTTGGCTTTTCTTTCTGCAATCCTTGGTACTTTACTATCTACTAGTTTCCGCTGGTACTTCTCTTTACCTGCTCCTGCTTTCAGTAGTTTTCCATCTTCTCTTTTACTTTGCGTTCATTAGTTTCGCTTCTGGTAATTTGTCATCTGGTACTGTTACTGTTCCGTCCACTGCTACTGGGTAGTCGTTTCCATTGATTGTCACTGATCCTTCCTGGATAGTTGTTTCCGTCCTGGGTCTGTTACTTATATGTTACATTTCACTTGCTTGGATCTTGGTTTTCTCTTCTGCAATCCTGGTACTCTACTATCCTACTAGTTTTGCGCTGGTACTTCTCCTGCATTTCCCTGCTTTTCAGTAGTTTCCATCTTCTTTTACTTTATGCTCCATTTGTTTCGCTTCGGTAATTTGTCATTTTGGTACTGTTACTGTTCCGTCACTGCTACTGGGTAGATCGTTCCATTGATTGTTACTTTTCGATCCTTCCTGGATAGTTGTTCCAGTCTGGGTCTGTTACTTTATATATTTACATTTCCACTTGTTGGATCTTGGTTTTCTTTCGCAATCCTTGGTACTTTACTATCTACTAGTTTCGCTGGTACTTCTACTTCGTTTCCCTGCTTTCAGTAGTTTTCCATCTTCTTTTTACTTTTGGCGTTTCATTTGTTTTTCGCTTCCTGAGTAATTTGTCGTTTGGTACTGTTACTGTTCCGTCCGCTGCTACTGGGTAGTCGTTTCCATTGATTGTTACTGATCCCTTCTGGATAGTTGTTTCCGTCTGGGTCTGTTACTTTATATATTACATTTCCACTTGTTGGATCTTGGTTTTCTTTCGCAATCCTTGGTACTTTTCACTATCTACTAGTTTCGCTGGTACTTCTACTTCGTTCCTGCTTTCGGTAGTTTTCCATCTTCTTTTTACTTTTGGCGTTTTCATTTGTTTTCCTTCTGGTAATTTGTCGTTTGGTACTGTTACTGTTCCGTCCGCTGCTACTGGGTAGTCGTTCCATTGATTGTTACTTTTGATCCTTCTGGATAGTTGTTTCCGTCTGGGTCTCATTGCTTTATATGTTACATTTCCACTTGTTGGATCTTGGTTTTCTTTCCAATCCTTGGTACTTTTACTATCTACTAGTTTCGCTGAGTACTTCTACTTCGTTTCCTGCTTTCGGTAGTTTTCCATCTTCTTTTACTTTTGGCGTTTCATTTGTTTTCGCTTCTGGTAATTTGTCGTTTAGTACTGTTACTGTTCCGTCCGCTGCTACTGGGTAGTCGTTTCCAGTGATTGTTACTTTTGATCCCTTCTGGATAGTTGTTTCCGTCTGGGTCTGTTACTTTTATATGTTACATTTCCACTTGTTGGATCTTGGTTTTCTTTCGCAATCCTTGGTACTACTATCTACTAGTTTCGCTGGTAGCTCCTACCTCGTTTCCTGCTTTCGGTAGTTTTCCATCTTCCTTTTACTTTTTGGCGTTTCATTTGTTTTCGCTTCTGGTAATTTGTCGTTTGGTACTACTGCTACTGTTCCGTCCGCTGCTACTGGGTAGTCGTTTCCATTGATTGTTACTTTTGATCCTTCTGGATAGTTGTTTCGTCTGGGTCTGTTACTTTATATGTTACATTTCCACTTGTTGGATCTTGGTTTTCTTCACAATCCTTGGTACTTTACTATCTACTAGTTTCTGCTGGTACTTCTACTTCGTGTTCCTGCTTTCGGTAGCTTTTCCATCTTCTTTTACTTCTCGCGTTTCATTTGTTTTCGCTTCTGGTAATTTGTCGTTGGTACTGTTACTGTTCCGTCCGCTGCTACTGGGTAGTCGTTCCATTGATTGTTACTTTTCGGATCCTTCTGGATGGTTGTTTCCCGTCTGGGTCTGTTACTTTATATGTTACATTTCCACTTGTTTGGATCTTGGTTTTCTTTTCGCAATCCTTGGTACTTTTACTATCTACTAGTTTCGCTGGTACTCTACTTCGTTTCCTGCTTTCGGTAGTTTTTCCATCTTCTTTTACTTGGCATTTCTGTTTGGTTTTCCTTCTGGTAATTTGTCGTTGGTACTGTTACTGTTCATCCGCTGCTACTGGGTAGTCGCTCCACTGATTGTTACTTTTCGATCCTTCTGGATCAGTTGTTTCCGTCTGGGTCTGTTACTTTATATGTTACATTTCCACTTGTTGGATCTTGGTTTCTCTTTCGCAATCCTTGGCACTTTCCACTCATCTACTAGCTTTCACGCTGAGCACTCCCTACTTGCTTTCCTGCTTTCGGTAGTTTTTCCATCTCTTTTACTTTGGCGTTTCATTTGTTTCTCGCTTCCAGTAATCTGTCGTCTGGTCACTGTTACTGTTCCCGTCCGCGCTGCTACTGGGTAGTCGTTTCCATTGATTGTCACTTCGAGTCCCTCTGGATAGTTGTTTCCGTCGGTCTGTTGCTATATGTTACATTTCCACTTGTTGGATCTTGGTTTTCTTTCCGCAAATCCTTGATTTACTACTACTCTACTAGTTTCATTGGTACTTCCCACTCGTTCCTGCTTTCAGTAGATTTTTCCATCTTCTTTTTACTTTTGGCGTTTCATTTGTTTTTCGCTTCTGGTAATTTGTCGTTTGGTACTGTTACTGTTCCGTCCGCTGCTACTGGGTGAGTCGTTTCCATTGATTGTTGCTATCCTTCATCGATAGTTGTTTTCACGTCTGGGTCTGTTACTTTATATGTTACATTCCACTTGCTTGGATCTGGTTTTCTTTCGCAATCCTTGGTACTCACTATCTACTCAGTTTCGCTGGTACTCTACTTCGTCTCCTGCTCTCGATAGTTTTCCATCTTCTTTACTTTTATGCATTTCATTTGTTTCTCCTTCCTGGTAATTTGTCATTTGGTACTGTTACTGTTCCGTCCGCTGCTACTGGAGTAGTCGTTCCATTGATTGTTACTTTTGATCCTTCTGGATAGTTGTTTCCGTCTGGGTCTGTTACTTTATATGTCACATTTCCACTTGTTGGATCTTGGCTTTTCTCTCGCAATCCTTGGTACTTTTCACTCATCCTACTAGTTTCTGGTACTCTACCTGCTCCTGCTTTCAGTGCTTCCATCTTCTTACTTTTGGCGTTTCATCTGCTTTTCGCTTCTGGTAATTTGTCGTTTGGCACTGTTACTGTTCCGTCCGCTGCTACTGGGTAGTCGTTTCCATTGATTGTTACTTTTGATCCCTTCTGGATAGTTGTTTCCGTCTGGGTCTATTACTCTATATGTAGCATCTCCACTTGTTGGATCTTGGTTTTCTTTTCCGCAATCCTTGGTACTTTACTATCTACTAGCTTCACTGGTACTTCCTACTTCATTTCCTGCTTTCAGTAGTTTCCATCTCTTTTTACTTTTGGCGTTTCATCTGTTTTCGCTTCTGTAATTTGTCGTTTGGTACCGTTACTGTTCCGTCCAGCTGCTACTGGGTAGTCGTTTCCATTGATTGTCACTTTTGATCCTTCTGGATAGTTGTTTCCGTCTGGGTCTGTTACTTTATATGCTACATTTCCACTTGTTGGATCTTGGTTTTCTTTCGCAATCCTTGGCACTTTTCACTATCCACTAGCTTTCGCTGGTACTTCCACTTCGCTCCCCTGCTTTCGGTAGCTTTTCCATCTTCTTTTACTTTTGGCGTTTCATCTGTTTTCGCTCCTGGTAATTTGTCGTTTGGCAATTGCCACTGTCCCATCCGCTGCCACTGGGCAGTCGCTCCATTGATTATCACTTTTGATCCTTCTGGATAGTTGTCTCCGTCTGGGTCTGTTACTTTATATGTTACATTCCACCTGTTGGATCCTGGTCTTTCTTCCCAATCCTTGGCACCCTCACTATCCACTAGTTCTGCTGGCACTTCTCACTCTGCTCCCTGCTCTCAGTAGTTTCTCCATCTTCTACTCTTTGGCGTTTCATGTTTTCCTCTCTGGTAATTTGTCGTTCTGGCACTGTTACTGTTCCGTCCGCTGCCACTCGGTGAGTCGTTTCCACTGATTGTTACTTTGATCCCTGCTGATAGTTGTTTCCGTCTGGGTCTGTTACTTTCTATATGTTACATTTCCACTGCTGGATCTTGGTTTCTCTTTCTGCAATCCCTGGTACTCCATCATCCACTCAGTTTTGGCATGGTACTTCTCACCTGCTCCTGCTTTCAGTAGTTTTCCATCTTCTTTCTACTTCTAGCGTTTCATTTGTTTCCTTCTAGTAATTTGTCGTTTGGTACTGTTACCTGTTCCGTCCACTGCTACTGGGTAGTCGTTTCCATTGATTGTTTACTTTTTGATCCTTCTGGATAGTTGTTTCCGTCTGGGTCTGTTACTTTATATGCTACATTTCCACTTGTTGGATCTTGGTTTTTCTTTCAGCAATCCTTGGTACTCTACTATCTACTAGTTCTCGCTGGTACTCTACTCTGCTTTCCTGCTCTCGGTAGCTTTTCCATCTCTTTTACTTTTTGGCGTCTCATCTGTTTCTCGCTTCGGGTAATCTGTCGTCTGGTACTGTCACTGTTCCGTCCGCTGCCACTGGGTAGTCATTTCCATTGATTGTTACTTTCTGATCCTCCTGGATAGCTGTCTCCGTCCTGGGTCTGTTACTCTTTATATGTTACATTCCACCCTTGTTTGATCTTGGTTTTCTTTTCGCAATCCCTGTACTTTCTACTATCTACTAGTTTCGCTGGTACTTCTCACTCGTTTCCTGCTTCGGTAGCTTTTCCATCTTCTTTTACTTTTGGCGTCACTTTAGTTTTCGCTTCCTGGTAATTTGTCGTTTGGTACTGTCACTGTCCCGATCCGCTGCCACTGGGTAGTCGTTTCCATTGATTGTTACTTTTGATCCTTCTGATAGTTGTTTCCGTCTGGGTCTGTTACTTTATATGTCACATTTCACTTGTTGGATCTTGGTTTTCTTTTCGCAATCCTTGGTACTTTACCATCTACTAGTTTCACTGGTACTTCCACTTCGTTTCCTGCTTTCGGTAGTTTCCATCTTCTTTTACTTTTTGGCGTTTCATTGTGTTTTCCTTCTGGTAATTTGTCGTTTGGTACTGTTACTGTCTCCGTCCGCTGCTACTGGGTAGTCGTTTCCATTGATTGTTACTGTCATCCTTCTGGATAGTTGTTTCCGTCTGGGTCTGTTACTTTATATGTTACATTTCCACTTGTTGGATCTTGGTTTTCTTTCGCAATCCTTGGTACTTTCACTATCTACTAGTTTCGCTGGTACTTCTACTTCGTTTCCTGCTTTCGGTAGTTTTCCATCTTCTTTTACTTTGGCGTTTCTATTGGTTTTCAGCTTCCTGGTAATTTGTCATGCTTTGGTACTGTTACTGTTCCGTCCGCTGCTACTGGGTGAGTCGTTTCCATTGATTGTTACTTTTGATCCTTCTGGATAGTTGTTTCCGTCTGGGTCTGTTACTTATATGTTACATTTCCACTTGTTGGATCTTGGTTTTCTTCTCGCAATCCTTGGTACTTTCACTATCCACTAGTTTCGCTGGTACTTCCCACCTGCTTTCCCTGCTTTCGGTAGTTTTCCATCTTCTTTTACTTTTGGCGTTTCATCTGTTTTCGCTTCTGGTAATTTGTCGTTTGGTACTGTTACTGTTCCGTCCGCTGCTACTGGGTAGTCGTTCCCATTGATTGTTACTGATCCCTTCTGATAGTTGTTTCCGTCTGGGTCTGTTACTTTATATGTTACATTTCACTTGTTGGATCTTGGTTTTCTTCTCGCAATCCTTGGTACTTTACTATCTACCAGTTTCTGCTAGTACTTCCCACTCTGTTTCCTGCTTTCGGTAGTTTCTCCATCTTCTATTTCTTGGCGTCTCATCTGTTTCTCGCTTCTGGTAATTTGTCGTCTGGCACTGTTACTGTTCCGTCCGCTGCTACTGCGTCGTGTTCCATTGATTGTCACTTCTGATCCCTCTGATAGTTGTCTCCGTCTGGGTCTGTTACTTCTATATGTCTACATTTCCACCTGTTTGGATCCTGGTTTTCTCTTCGCAATCCCTTGGTCACTTTACACATCCACCAGTCTCGCTGGCACTTCCCACCTGCTCCCCTGCTCTCGGTAGTCTTCCATCTTCTCTTACTTTTTGGCGTCTTTCATCTGTTTCTCGCTTCTGGGTAATCTGTCGTCTGGCACTGCTACTGTTCCGTCCGCTGCCACTGGGCAGTCGTTCCACTGATTGTTACTGATCCTCTGGATAGTTGTTTGCGTCTGGTCTGTTACTTTTATATGTTACATTTCCACTTGTTGGATCTTGGTTTTCTTTCGCAATCCTTGGTACTTTACTATCTACTAGTTTTCGCTGGTACTTCTACTCCGTTTCCCTGCTTTCGGTAGTTTTCCATCTTCTACTTTTGGCGTTTCATTTGTTTCTGCCTCCTGGTAATTCTGTCGTTTGCTACTAGTTACTGTTCCGTCCGCTGCTACTCGGCTAGTCAGTTTCCATTGATTGTTACTTTTGATCCTTCCTGGATCAGTGTTTCCGTCTGGGTCTGTCTCACCTGTATGTGCTGCATTTCCACTTGTGGGATCTTGGTCTTCTTTCCGCAATCCTTGGTACTCTCTACTATCTACTACGTTTCTGCTCGTCACTTCTCACCTCATTCCTGCTTCTCGTAGTTTTCCATCTTCTTTACTTTTTGGCGTTTCATTTGTTTTCGCTTCTGGTAATTTGTCGTTTGGTACTGTTACTGTTCCGTCCGCTGCTACTGGGTAGTCGTTTCCGTGATTGTTACTCGGATCCTTCTGATAGTTGTTTCCGTCTGGGTCTGTTACTTTATATGTTACATATTCCACTTGTTGGATCCCTTGGCTCTTTCGCAATCCCTTGGTACTCACTGATCCACCAGTTTCGCTGGTACTTCTACTCTCGCTCCCGCTTCGGTAGCTTTTCCATCTTCTCTTTTACTTTTGGCGTCTCCATCTGTGTCTCGCCTCCGGTAACTTTGTCGTTTGGTACTGTGACTGTTCCCGTCCGCTGCTACTGCAGTCGCTCCATTGATTGTTACTCCTGTCGCTTCCGGATAGTTGCTGTTCCGTCTGGGTCTGTTACTTTTATATGTTACATTCCACTGTTGAATCTTGGTTTTCTTTCGCAATCCTGCACTTACTATCTACTAGTTTCGCTGGTACTTCTACCTGTTTCCTGCTTTCGGTAGTTTTCCATCTTCTTTTACTTTTGGCGTTTCATTTGTTTTCGCTTCTGGTAATTTGTCGTTTGGTACTGTTACTGTTCCGTCCGCTGCTACTGGGTAGTCGTTTCCATTGATTGTTACTTTGCGATCCTTCTGGATAGTTGTTTCCGTCTGGGTCTGTTACTTTCTATGTCACATTTCCACTTGTTGGATCTTGGTTTTCTTTCGCAATCCTTGGTACTTTTACTATCTACTAGTTTCGCTGGCACTTCCACTTCGTCTCCCTGCTTTCGGTAGTTTTTCCATCTCTCTACTCTTTGGCGCTCCATCGGTTTCTCGCTTCTGGTAATCTGTCGCCTGGTACTCGTTACTGTTCCGTCCGGCTGCCACTGGCAGTCGCTCCACTGATTGTTACTTTCTGATCCCTTCCTGGATAGCTGTTTCCGTCCGGGTCTGTTACTCATATGTTGCATTTCCACCTGTTGCATCCGGTTTTCTCGCAACCTTGGCACCTCATCTATCCACTAGTTCCCTCGCTGGCACTCCCCACTTCGTTTCCTCGCTTCTGCAGTCTTTCCATCTTCTTTCTACGTTCCATCTAGTTTCTCGCTCTGGTAATCTGTCGTTTAGCTACTGCTACTGTTCCGTCCGCTGCTACTGGGCAGTCGTTTCCACTGATTGTTACTTTGATCCTTCTGGATAGTTGTTTCCGTCCGGGTCCTGTTACTTTATATGTCATATCCACTTGTTGGATCTTGCTCTCTTCGCAATCCCTTGGTACTTTCACTCATCCACTAGTTTCGCTGGTACTTCTCACTTCGTTTCCTGCTTTCGGTAGTTTTCCATCTCTTTTCTACTTTTGGCGTTTCATTTGTTTTCGCTTCTGTAATTTGTCGTTTGGTACTGTTACTGTTCCGTCCGCTGCTACTGGGTAGTCGTTTCCATTGATTGTTACTTTTGATCCTTCTGATAGTTGTTTCCGTCTGGGTCTGTTACTTTATATGTTACATTTCCACCTGTTGGATCTTGGTTTTCTTCTCGCAATCCTTGGTACTTTACTATCTACTAGTTTCGCTGGTACTTCTACTTCGTTTCCTGCTTTCGGTAGTTTTCCATCTCTTTACTTTTTGGCGTTTCATTTTGATTTTCGCTTCTGTAATTTGTCGTTTGGTACTGTTACTGTTCCGTCCGCTGCTACTGGGTAGTCGTTTCCATTGATTGTTACTTTTTGATCCTTCTGGATAGTTGTTTCCGTCTGGGTCTGTTACTTTATATGTTACATTTCCACTTGTTGGATCTTGGTTTTCTTTCGCAATCCTTGGTACTTTACTTTTCGGTAATGTATTCACTGGAACTTCCACTGTTTCTGTAGAACCATCTGGATATGTCACAGTTGCTGTTACATACAATGAACCATTTTCTTTTGTTTTTACTACTTTATCAGATATAAATGTTAATCCTGTTACATCTTTATTAACATTAACTGTTCCTTTATCTGCAGTAAAATGTTAATGTGTCTTTAATTTTATTAAATTCTTCATCCTGATAATGATGCACTGTTCTGTAATATCTCTTTCAATTACTGGAGCAACCGTAGTTGGTGTGTACTTCGCTGCTTGTGTTTTAACTTTGAAAATTACACGGTAAGGATTTGTAGTGACATTATCTCTACTTCCATTTTTATCCTTAATATTATTTTCTGCAGCATCCATTACTGAAACATATCGACTTACAATTACGTCACCATTATTCCATAATGTATTAGCAGATTTTTCTCTACTTAGTGTACCTGTAACATTTAGTATATAAGGTGCAGGCGTAATAGTATCTCCATTTCGTACAAGTTTATTATAAGTAAGTCCATAATTTCCTAGTGTTATATCTTTTGTACTTTGATCGAAGATTACTGCTTCTAATAATTTATTAGAATTATCTGTTATTGTTGCAATATCAAGATTTGTTTCTTCAGTTGGTGTGATATATACTACACGGTTTCCTTGTGCATCTATTTCTACATTTTTGAAAGTAACTGTTGGTAAAATTGCATCTCCATTACCTGCTATTGCTGTTGCAGGAGTACTCTCAACACCACCTGTAACATCTGTCGTAATAGCCTTAGCAGTTACTGTTGAACCATCTTTAACCTTAATGTCTTTTAGTTTAAATACACCTGTTGTTGGATCAACTGTCAATGGCGCACCTGAACCAAATTCCCATACTCCTCTACTATTTTTCTTAGCTGTGTAAGTTACTTCTGTAGAATCATCTTGTTTTGTAAATGTTACACTAACTTTATCTACATTTGTTTGATTTGTTGGTGTAATTTCTACATCACCATTATCTTTTGGAGTCACTGTTGGCGCTGTTGGTTTAACAAGGAATATTACGTCTTTTTCAATCGTAGTAGGTGTAAATGTTTTAACACCATTTACAGTATAGAATCCTGCACCGCCTTTGAATTTAACAACCGCTTTATAACCAGTTATTCTACCCGGTTCATTTAGTTTTGCATCATTTGAAACAACCTGATCATTCTTTTTCCATTCGAAGATCATTCCACCTGGATATAGAGAATCTGGATTGCTTACTGTAAGATCCGCTTTATCTACTGCCGCGAATGCGTGAGAATCACCTAATTTAGTATCTAAAGGTACTTCTTTTGGACTATTAACTAGATTCACATCCACTACAGTGTACTTAAATTTATAAGTTTTAGCATTTCCTGCAGCATCAGTTACAACTACGCTTGCTTCACGTGTTCCTGTAGTAGCACCACTTGTAGCTGCATCATCACCTTCTAGGTTAACATTCGTTCCATTAGACATTGCTTCTGTTTTATTTACACTTCGACCATTTGGAAGATTAGTGATATTAATAGAAGCCGTTGTTCCAGAATTATCATCCACTATAAATGTTGGATTAAACGTTGCACCTTTAAATATAACAAAACGATTATCTTCAGCATTTTCTGTTAAAGCTACCGGCGTGTTGTTTCCTAATTTAATTTTCGCTGTTGGCGCTTCTTTTTCTAGTTGCACCGTAACTGGTACAATTTTTGATTGTTGTACTTGAGTTGCCCAAGGACCATTTTCTTCTGTCTTCGGTAATGTTACTTTTACATAACGAGTCACTGAGCCCTGTCCTGTCACAGTCTTATCAGTAAGAGCTGAACCATCTTGATTTACCCATTCATACGTAGTTCCAGTTGGAAGTTCTGGAGAATTGTCTGTTTTTATTACAGCAGTTTCTGCTTGGCTATCTGTTAAAGAATCTCCTGAGTTTACTGTGATTTCATTAGTATTTGCTTTTACATCAAATACCGTATGAATAATTTCACCTTCACGTCTTAATTTCGATAATTCATCTGTAGCCGTTGCAGTATATCTACCTTTTGGATAAATTGCTCCTAGAATATATTTATATTCACCTACTCCTCCCTGTTGTCGGATCAATGTCTTTATTAATTTCTCTAGGCATAACATGCTCATTAGGATTAGCTTTCGGTGGTACATCTTTGAATACTTTTTGCCCATTTTCTTCTGTTTCTTTTTTCACATACCAATTCATACCTTGAACTAGTCCACGATTTAAATAGTAGTTAGGATCCGTACTATTACGACGTACTCCTGCAAAATCATATACTTTGCTAGCTACTGGGAATGATAAATCTACATTATAAGTAACTTCTTTAGTAGTTGTAGCTCCATTTGGTAATTTGATAGTCGCAACAGCTTTTTTGCCTTGTCCATCAGTATCTGTATCAAATGTAAGCTGAACTGTAGAACCAGCTGGTAATTCATCAGTTTGTCCGCCTTCATTGACTTGAATTAATGTTCTCTTTTCATCGTCTGTTAATTTTTCAAATTGAATTAAATTAATTACCGGACGAACCGTTAAGTTATAACCAACTTTGAAGAATCCTAGACTTTCTTTTTCAGAAATATTTCCAGAAGTATCTGTTGCTTGACCTACTAGTTCATAAGTTGCTGGGTCAGCAGTTTTAATAAGACTGCCTAAGACTGTTTCACCTGTAGTTGTAGTAAGTTCTTGACCATTTCTAACTACTTGAGTTTCAACACCATCTTTTTTCACCCAAACATTAAGTTTATTACGAACGCTATTAGAATTTGAATCCGTTACGTCATCTTTATCATAGTTATCTGTTACTTTTACAAGTGAAGATGCTGTTATAGAAGTATCTGTTAATCTTGGAGCATCGTCTGCTGATGTTCCTAAATTATTAGAATCTGAACGTCCTACTATTGGTTTTATTGAATCGATTGGTACGAAATATAAGTTTACAACGTTTGTTGTATTATCTTTTGTTTCACCATTACGTTCTGCCAATGTTCCTGATGTCACCCATTTTGGACGTAAGTAAACTTGCGCTTTATGAATAGCTTGTTCACCATTTACTACATTATTTAATGTAAATTGTGGTAATCCATTTGCTGCAGCAATTGTCACATTTTGAAGAGTTGTACCTGTTCCCCCAGCTTTACCATTCTCAACTAATTTGTTCGCAGAATTTGATACATTTTTAGCTCCACCTAAACTTGCTTTTTCTACTAAATCAATAACATTAATGTAATTTCCATCTTTAAGGAAAGCTGTTGATGGTTTTTCTTGGCTAAATCCATCTCTACCTTGTTCTCCTTTTACTTTATTCACACCTTGAGTTGCAATAAATGATGGATTTTCAGTATGGTTAACCGTCCAACCTTCTTTAAGATTTAATAAATTCAATACTTCGTTAAAGTTAAACGACTGACCTTTTGTTGCATCGTAGTAATAAATTAAGCTACGATCGCCATTCACATTATCTTTAGATGTACTATTTGACCATGCGAATCCTTTATCTGTATCACGTCCTGGAACTTTTAATCCTTCGATATTTTCAAATTTGTAGTCTTTTCTAATATCCGCAAAACGAGTAATAAATCCTGTCGTTGTATTACCCTCTTTTTTGTTTGGATTTGCTTGTAAGAAAGCACGTTTTTTGTCTTTTGTAATTACGATTTCTCCACTATCAGAGATTTCAATATCTTCATCATTTAGATTTAGACGTTGGTTAGCATTTCTTAATGCAATACGAATACCTGTTTTTTCTGCATCGTTTAATTTTTGATCATTTGCTTGAATTATACGATTTGTTGAGTTTTCAGTTACAGGTAGTTTTGCTGTAACTTCTTTTTCATTACTATTTCCAGATAAAGTAGATACTCCACGGTGCGTAACTTTTACTCTAGAGTAAAGTGTTTCATCCGGTAAAAGACCATTAGGTCGAGATGTAGCATAATCGCTTCCACGGAAAGTATATTCTGTTTCTCTACTTCCTTGTGCAAATGCATGTTCAGCGATTGGGGTGTTTGGGTCACGATCACTATAAAGTTGAATAGTACGAATAGCAAATTTATTTACTGTTCCCACATCCGCATCACTTTCACCAATATTAACAATTTCTTTAACTTTAATATCAGGTGTCTCTCCTGCTTTACCGTAAAGTAGATCTTCTCCGCCATCAATTGTAGGTGCAGATGGATCTACGGCAACTAATAGTCTTCGATCTATAGTTCTTGGAGTGAAGATCGTTCTTGAAGTACTATTATCATTTGCAATATCTCCAACTTTATCACCCTCTCCAGCTCTAGTGAAATCTACAGAAACACCTCGTGCATAGTGTCCCATCGCAACAGAAGCTCCTTTAGACTTATCTGCTGGATTAGATGAAATAGCTCCACCACCGATACTATAACTCACACCTTCAGGAAGATAAGCATATCCTCTGTCAGTTTTATTAGCATCATCAATAACTTTCCAGTAATCTTTAGGATTGATATTATTGTCACCATTAGCTAGATTTACTGATTGACCGTTTTTAAGTCCGATAACATAACTCTTACCTGTTTGTTGTCCAGTATCAGTTGTTTCATATCCATTTTTAAACTCCATGTCAACAACACGGTATTTGAATTTCAATACACTCGTATCTTTTGATCCATCACCTTGAACTGTCAATGTTGCTTCATATTCACCTAAAGCCTGATCAGCAGGAACTACCCCGTTAGATAACCTTGCAGTGTATTTACTGTTTTCGCTTCCTGTTTGGACTCCACCTGGGAAAGGCGTAGCTGTTACATTCGTTGGTAACCCTGAAATTGTTACATTAGTGATTTTCCCTGAGTTATCCCATGCTTCTAGTTGCGGGTTAAAGTTAGCACCTCTAAACACTGTGAAGATTGGATCCCCAGCTGTTTGCCCGATTGAAATACCATTTAATGTTGCCTGAGGTTTTGCATTATCTGCTAAGTTAAATGTAACATTCTTTTTAATTTGTTTTGGTGCATAGATTGTAATACCAGCTGCTGTTGTTCTACCATTTAGTGCTGTATCTGGGAATTCTACAATAGCTTCCTTCGTTACAGTTTGAGCTGAATTTGGTAATGTCGTCTTACTAGTTTCATTATTTGCCCATAAGAACTTCATATCACCTGGGAAATACACATCAGCATTTGAAGTAGTTCCATTAAGTGTTGATGCCACGAATTGGTGAGAATCTCCAAGTTCACTTCCCGTAGCTACAGATTTTGGAGAGTTTTTCAATAATACATCAGCAATAATGTATTGGAATTTATATTCAGCAGCATTTCCGTTTTTATCACGAACAGACACAATTGCTTCACGAGTTCCTAATGGTGTAATAGGATCCACTACTTGGTTAGAGAAAGTAATTTCTCTACCATTGCTAACGCCTGTATGAGGAACATCTCTTCCACCTTGTTTATTAAACCATACTCCATTAGGAATATTTCTAATCATGAAGTTATCAGTTGTTCCTGAGTTATCATTAACAATAAATGTTGGGTTAAATGTAGCACCACGATAAACTAAGAATTTATTATCTGCAGCATTCGCTGTTAATGTACGAACTCTACCATCACCAGTTTTTATCGATACAGTTGGAGCTTCTCTATCAGGGTTTTTCGCTGTATCTCGAGCAGCGTCACTTGTATCACTGTTTAAGAATGTAGCTGTTGCTGTTACTGTAGATTGGTCTTTTACAGTTGGTTCTGTAATCGTAATTTTACCACTTCTACTATCTACTGTAATTCCATTTGGACGAGTACCTTGAATTGCCCATGAGTTTCCATCCTTTTTAGCGATAATCGTTTAGGATTAGTTTCATTTGTAGGAACGTATTGGAATATTACTTTATCTGTATCTCCTTGTGGAGTAATACTTACCGTACCATCTGCAGGGCCAACTACTGAAGGTGCTGTAGGTTTTCTCCCTTTCATAGGTGTTAATAGACGAGTTTGTCCATCTGGATAAGTTACTTTGATTTTATCCGTATTTCCTGCTGTTGTATCGTACTCAAACTTCACTCCAGCATTAACTAAGTCTGGGTTGGCATTTTTAACATTTTGTAATACTTGATTTTTTACTTCTGGTTTTATTGCACCGTTTTGAACGTCAGCACCTGTAATCTCACGTACTGCAGGCTCATTTGGAACTGCTGATAGAAGTTTTACTGTTAGTGTTTTAGATGGTGTTGCTGTGTTTGTCCAGTTATCAGCTTTATCTTTTGCATTTAATGTGACTGTTAATCCACCATTAGGAATTGTAGTTCCGTTTAATTTCACTTTTAATAGAGCATTTACAGTTTTACCACCTGTTACTCCACCTTTAGCAGTAAATGTTGTAGCTCCAGAATTGTGGGCACCCGTAATACTATATTTTGCATTTCCATTAGCCGCTGAAGAGAATGCATTCATTCCATCTCCTAATTCATCATCTTGGATTTGAACGTCTAGAGAAACTTCACCTTTATTATTTGGTGTTACGAATAATGTTACTTGATTATTAGCAGGTGTTGTTGCTAAAGCTTTTCCTGTTTCTCCAACTTTTATAGTCGGAGCCATACCGTCGCCACCTACAGTTACAAGAGCTGATTTATCAGATCTTACATCTGTATGTTTATTATTTTTATAATCTAAGTACGCTGAAGTTGGAATAATAGACTGTGCGTAATATTTACCACTTTTAATTAAAACATCATTAAAGACTGCACTTCCATTTCGACCTGCGTTAACCGTTTTTACTCGTTCTGTTTTTGTAACTCCATTTTCCACATATTCACGGAATAAAGTGATTGGATAACCATCAGTACCATTTGAAACAGTTAATGTTTTAACTTGACCACGAGCTTTCGATAAGTTTTCAGTAAATGTAGGAGTTTTCGGCTGAATAGCAAACTTAATATTCAAGAAGTCTGATGATTTATCAGCGAATGTACGTTTTACTTTATATTCTACTAAACCTGGCTTATCAGCACCATGCATCCCGATTTGAGAGGCTGATAATTTATTCCCCTCTTTATCGTAGAATTCAAATTTTTGTCCTGCTGTAGTTGCTTTATTATCTGATGAAGGTGTATCACTTCCTACTCGAGCAGTATATTGGTGCATATCAAAGTTACTGTTATAGGCACCAGTAGCATCATAACCTAAGATACCATCAGCTTTAAATGGTTGATAGTCAAAATTACGTCCACCAAAACCATATGCCCCTTGTGGATATGCTGTATTATAGTGTTTTCCTTGTTTAATCAGGAATGTACCATTTCCTACTACGTGTAGTGGGAATCTGTCTGTATCATCTTTATCATACGCATGACGTCCATGCCATTGTTCCGCTAAGATACGACGTCCCCATTGTTGAACACGGTATCCAGATGCATAGTACAATTTATCCATTCTCGTATTGTTCGTGTTAGTCGTTTTGAACGAGATAGAATACGAATCACGCCCGTGAAGTTGGAAACGATAAACAGATTGAGTATTATCAGCAATTCTATTGAACATGTCATCTGATTTACGTGTTTCGCCATTAGCTTCTTCCAGACGACGGTAATAATACCCTGCATAAGCTTTACTTTTAGCTAATCCTTCTAAGCTCTCTTCCTCAGGTCCACCGTTTCTTCTTATTCCAATTTCTCTTCCTCTAAGGCTAGAGTTGGGATGAATATTCTGAAGTCTATTTAGCAAATCTCCAGATCCGCTTATTTCTGCTTCGTTACCATTTTGATCTGTTTTAACAATATTAATACTGTTATTTTCTACTCTTTGTCCCTTTGGAATTGAGAAGAAAGCATATCCGTCTTGTTGATCTTCATGAGCAGCATTAAAGGTAATCGTCCATAAATATCCACCATTAACTTCGTTTACTTCTTCATATACTAAACGCCTAACATCTCTTACAGGCGAGTGATTAGCGTTATTAGCAACTAAACTTTCTGTAAACGTATGGAATACATACGTGTATTTATCATATGGTGAAGAACCTTTCGTACCATCTTCATAATAGTACTCTTTAGCAATGTTAAAATGATTTGATCCCTCACGAATTTGCCCAATCGCACGTGAACGACGAGTTACTGGTAACGCTTCAGGTTGAGTACTAGATTGATTGTCAAGAAACCCTTCTGTAAAATCACGAGCTTGTTTTAAGTCTGCTAATGCTTTATTGAAATCTTCTTCAGACAATACTCCATTTTCGTCAGTTAGTCCAAGTTTTTCGTTTAACTTATCGTAGTTAGCTTTGATTGCAGCTACCTTAGCAGCATCTGCACCATTTTTTCTAAGATAAGTGACAATATTCCCCATCTCTTCAGCTAATTTATAAGTATCTGCTCCGTTTTTATACGTCGGTAATTCTTTTGATGCAGTTTCTTTGTTAGAAGCCACTGCTTCTACTTTTTGGAGTTTCGCTTGTACTAACTCTGGTTGAACTTCTGTAGTTCTTCCTCTTCTTCCCTCGAGAGCTTCTAGCTGGTGTTGAGGTTTCTGTATTGGCAGCTTCCCACCGTAGCACTACTGATTTTTCTCCTATTTGCTTAGTTTCTTCAGCTTTTTATCAGTTTCAGCAACAGTCTCTTCTAATTTCTTTGTAGCTTTAGTTAATTCTTCAACTTGCGTCTTAACTTCTTCAGCTGTTGCTTTTTCATTTTTTTAATACTTCTTTAGCATCTGATAGAACCTTATCTGAGATCTTTTGAAATATTACTGATTTTTTCTTTTTCCGTAGACTTCACTAAAGTTTCTAATTTAATAGCTAGTTTACTTAGTTCTTCTTTTTCTACTTTTACCGCTGGTAGCGCCGCTACTGGCACATCGACTTTAATAGTCTTGTTTGCATTCCCAGAATCACCGCTAGCATCCTTATCGACATTTGGCGCAGCATTCGAAGTATTTCCAACATTTTGACTATCTTGTGACACTGGAATATTTTCTGCCTTAGCTGACATTCCACCACCAAAGAAAAATAAGCGATGCTACAGCTACGCTGGCTGCACCAAAGTGATATTTTCTTATTGAAAAGCGCGTCAGTTTTTCGCCGTCTTTATATTCATATCTCATAATATATATTTGTATCTCCTTTATATTTTTTTATTATTTAATTAGATGTTGTATAATCACATCTAGATATTTAGGATATAGTTACATAAATAATATAACAGATAATAATTACATATATATAATACTTGCATAAATAAACTAGTATATACTTCACAACAATCCTAAACATAATAATTATAATACACCAAAACTCTTAAATCAAATAAAAACTTACATTTATCAATACTTGATTCCATAATAAAATCTCTAAAAATTAAAAATGGAAAAATATAGAGATATTTTAAAATACTTAAATATTTAAACATGTACTAAAACCCCTTTATTTAAAAAGTATTTATACAGACTTTTATAAAAACATAAAAATATACGTAATTTATTCTTTATTTTAAGTTTTTTAAAAATTTTATTTTTAACTGTTTTAAAGATATAATTTTATAGTTCAAAAATATGTTTATGATACCTATTCTGAAAACTTTTTCTAAGTGTATAATTATTCATTCATATTTTTTTCTTTCGAACTAAAAACGAACCATTATTACATATAAAACTAAAATAATAATTGTATATATCATATCAATATAATAAAAATAATATATTGCTATATTTCAACATTATTTCCTCACTTGAATAAACTTTATTTTTATTACTCCACTTTAATTAATTAACTTTAATTACTTAATTTACATTTGTTAACAATTCTAAATAATTTTAAAAGATACTGTTTTTTTATACACCATCAACTAAAAATGTTAATTACACAAAAATATATAATTATATATTAAAAATCTGCTTCTAAAAATAAAACAAAAATTTATCCTAGCAAAAGTAATTTCCCTTATAAATCTAATACATATTTATTTTTTAATTAAAATATTAATTAAAAACTATTTGATTTCTTTTTTGAAATAAATATTGTATAATTACATCAAAGGGTTGACTTATGTTAAATTTTATAAAAATAAAACAAATTTATCGATATTGATTTTTTATTTTTATATTTAGTTTTTCTAGTTTATTATTTATATTACTAGCTGAATATAATAATAATAAAACACCTACATTATTCCTTAAGCAATTTGTTTTCTATTTCAGTTGGTCTTGGAATAATTTACTTTACTTCAGAAAAATATCAATAGATTTTATAGAAAAAAATTCTCTATAGCATTCTATTTATTTCACACTAGTTCTTTTTAGTTGGAATATTCTTTAGTACCCTAATAATTTTTGCTCCTATCGTAAATGGTGCACGTAGCTGGTATAATCTCGGACTATTCACCCTACAACCCATCTGAATTTGGTAAAATAGCCACAGTAGCTATGATTAGTATGTTGATAAAAGAAAAGAGTTTTAAAGATAATACAGATACTATAAAACTTTTAAAAATTATCATTAATAATCTCAATACCTTTCGTATTAGTTCTAAAAAGAAAATGACTTTAGGTAAATGGTTTATTTTTTTCATCTTTTTATTCTTAGGTTTAGTATTTTTTTAGTCTGCAATAAAGGAAAAGACATTATTCAGAATTTATTCTTTAGTTATAGCTGGTCTAGCAATTATTATTCTTGCTGCTTTATACTTTCCAAGACTTCTAAGTCTCATTGGATTAAAATCTTATCAACTTAACCGTATCCTTTCATGGTTAAATCCTGAGGCATACAAACTCGATTATTCTTACCAAATCACTCAGGTTCTTAGTGAGATTAAATTAGGTGGACTTACAGGGACATTCGCTAAAAATAAAAACTATATAGATGAACAATTTAATGATTTTATCTTTTCTATAGTTGCCAAAAATTTTGGTTTTATCGGTGCTACAATATTCTTAATTATCTTCTTTATATTTCATACTAAGATTATTCAATATAATGAAAAAAATGTGAACAAGGTAACTACAGCTATTACTTTATTTTTTATTAGCTATTTGTAGTTTTTGCTTCTCATTCTTCATCAATATTTTTTTCAACACTTAGTATTATTCCTGTAATTGGTATAAGTATGCCATTTATAAGTTATGGTGGAAGTTCATTAATAGCCAACAGTATTCTCTTTCGGAATAATTGTCAAAAATAAACGCTACGATTCACGAAGAATATATGGAAGATGAATATTACGAAAAACTACGAAGAAGAATATGATGAAGCTCAATATATTGATGGTTCTCATCCTTTAAATCCTATATATGAGAGTAACAACAATAACTATTATGAGGAAGAACCTCAACAATATAGAAGAAGTAAAGAAAAAAAGATAAAAATGAGGATAGAAATTTTTCTATCCTCATTTTTCTTTTATCTTTCTTACATCTTCAATGAATTTATCATCAATAGTTTCTAATAATTTTTCCTAAAATTGATTTAGCTGCGTAGTAATCACGGATATCGAATACTGCATTGTGAGTGTGAATATAACGTGCACAAATACCGATTACAGTTGTTGGAATACCATTTAATGCTTGATGAATATTACCCGCATCTGTCCCACCTGGTGATGTGAAGTATTGGTATTTAATTCCATTTTCTTCAGCAAGTGCTACGATTTTTTCTCTCATATTAGCACGAAGTACCATAGTTCTATCAACTAATCTCACTAAGAATCCTTCTCCTAAGCGTCCGTTGCTTGTTTCTTTACCATCCATATCGTTTGCTGGACTACAGTCTACAACGAAACATACATCAGGTTTAATCATATTAGCTGCCACTGTTGCTCCACGAAGACCTACTTCTTCTTGAACAGTAGCACAAACTACTAGATTGAAGTCTAATTCTTTTTCAGCAAATTGTTCTAAGATTTCTGTAATAATTACACATCCGTAACGGTTATCAATAGCTTTACTCATAAATCTATTTTCAGTTAGTTGTTCGAATGTTGTTTTTGGTGTAACAAATGCCCCTTCACGAATTCCCATCGCTAATGCTTCTTCTCTTGAAGCTGCACCTACGTCTATAGTCATATCGCTAATTTTTACATTTTGCGCTACTCCTGCAGTAAAGTGTTTAGGAATTGACCCTATTACTCCAGTGAATTTTTTCCCTTCATATGAAGTTACTGTGTAAGTTTGAGCTAAAAGAACATCTTCCCTAAAACCACCAAGTGTTTCAAATTTAAGCATACCATTTGGTAATACTTTAGTTACGATAAATCCAACTTCATCCATGTGAGCTGAAATCATAACTGTTTTAGCATTTTCTTTTTTTAGACTTTTTTTAATAGCATAGATTCCACCAAGATTATCGAACTTAATCTCATCAGCATATTTAGATAAATTTTTCTTCTAAATATTTTTGAAATTTCACTTTCAAATCCTGATGTTCCGTCTAACATTGTTAATTCTCTGAATCTTTCTATTGATTTACTCATTTTTCTTATACCTCTTTTATGTACTCTATTGTTTCACTTTCTTTATCATAACGTACTTCATACTCGATATTGTTATTATCAAAATAGAACATTAAATATGAGTTTTTCTTTTTAAGTTTAGCGTATAACTATCTATAACATCGTAACCTAATGCAATTAATTTGTTTCTACCTATCTATGTGATCGTTATTTAATTCTTGTTCTTCTGTCTTCTGATAAACTCTATACCCTGCATAAGCTGCAGCTAATGGTAATAAATATTCTTTTCTAATTTTCATATTTTTACCTCTTATCTGAATTCATCACATAACGAGTTAAATAATTCTTCACTAAATTCTAGATTTTGATGGGCAATTGGTTCATCTCGTTTATAATTACGTAAAGTGTCTTCGTAATGAGGTTTTTTCTCATTTTTATAGATTACCCCTGTAACAAGATCATTATGTTCTTCTAAGACTCTATACGCTTCTAATTTATTGGTATTATCATAACCTTCGATATCAGAAAGTTTTGTCAAGTTTTCTTTATACCACGCTGGCGTATTTTTATAGTTATATGTTTTACATGGGCTAAACACGTTAACTAGTGAAAATCCATCATGATTGATAGCTTCTTCGAAGATTTGCATCATTTCTTTCATATCACCAGTGAATGCTTGCGCTAAGAATGTAACTTCACAAGATAAGGCGATTTTCATAGCTGATAATGGTTTTTCCATTACACCTTCTAGGGTTGTCGTAGTTACTAAACCTTCATCAGATTTAGGTGACATTTGTCCTTTTGTTAATGCATAAAGTTGGTTATCCATTACTACGTATGTCATATTTACATTACGTTTCATAGCATGAACAGCGTGTCCAATTCCGATAGCATATCCGTCACCATCTCCACCCATTGCAAAAACTGTTAGGTCTTGGTTGGCTAGTTTTATCCCTTGTGCAACTGGTAGTGAACGTCCATGCAATCCTTGAACCCCATATGCTCTTGTGTATCCACTAATTTTCCCAGAACATCCAATCCCTGCAGAAATCACAACATTTTCAGGTTTAATTCCCAGATTTACAACAGCTCTATTTATACCCGCAAGTACCGAGAAGTCTCCACAACCAGCACACCAATCGGGCTTAACATCATTTTTATAGTCTTTTAATGTTACTTTCAAATTATTTCTCCTCCTCTAGTAATTGTTCAACAAGTTGGTGAGTATAATAAATATCCCCATCATATTTTAGTAAACTTCCTATTTTTTCTGAATTGTGATATTTACTTGCAATCACTGTACGTAACTGTTTATTGTGATTATGTTCAACAATATATATTTTTCTATATTTATCAAATGTATCTCGAATAGCTTGAGCTACTGGATAGATTTGACGAATATGCATAGTATCGATTTTCATACCTTGTTCTTGTAATTGCTTAGCTGCTTTATTTAGAACACCATATGTTGAATTTACACCTACTAGAAGAATATCTTTTTCTTTATTGTGTTCATTTAGAACAAATGGTCTTTCTACTAATGCTGATTCTATCTTATTAGCGCGTTTTTCTTTTTGACGTACTGTGTTACGTTTCACCTCAGAAGGTAATCCTACTACAGAGTGTTCATAACTGTTTGCGTTATGAATCCCAGCTTTTTGACCAGGGATAGTTCTGTTTGAAACTAAGACATCAGTCGCATAACGTTTGAAGTAAATAATATCTTCTTCTGTTATTTCTTCTTGTTTTAATAGATTTCCACGATCGATTTTCACTTGACTGAAATCAAAGTTAGGTACAGTTTCTTTATTCATACCTAATTGTAAATCCATTAAAACAATAACTGGCGTTTGATACTTTTCCGCCATATTAAACGCATCAATCATAGTGTAGAAACAATCTTCAACAGATGTTGGAGCTAATACAATACGAGAAGCATCACCTGTTCCACCATAAACTGCGTGGAAAATATCTGATTGCTCAGTTTTTGTCGGAAGCCCTGAAGAAGGTCCACCCCTTTGAACATCGACTATAACAACTGGTTGCTCTGCCATTGCTGCCATACCTAAGAACTCAGTCATTAATGAGATACCAGGTCCTGAAGTAGCTGTCATAGCACGTACTCCCGCGAAGTTCGCTCCAATAGCTACACCTAACGCTGCAATCTCATCTTCTGTTTGGATATATGCACCATTGACTAGTGGAAGTTTGTCGAATAAATATTCCATAATTTCTGTAGCTGGTGTAATTGGATATCCTGCATACATTCTACAACCTGCTGCTAATGCACCAAGACCTGCCGCATGGTTTCCTATTAACCACATATTTTTGTGAGTTGGATTTAATTTTTTTAAATAATATTTGTCATTAATATTATTTTCAATCATAAAATCATTCATAATCTCACGTCCTTTATCAAAGGCTTGAATATTAATATTTACTATTTCTTCACCTTTACTTGAAAAATTTTTACTTCAATCATGTCGTAAAATATTTTTTTGAATCAATATCTAATAACGCTGAGCAAATACCAAGTGTAATTATATTCTTGATAATCGGATTAGCTATCTCTTTTGCTAAACTCCGTTATTGGGAATACTGCAACTAACCCTTTAATTTCTTCTGAAATCTCTGGTTTTAATTTTTAGCATCCGCAATAATAATACTATTTTTCATCTAATTCTGGAATATAACTGTCCAATGTAGATTGGTCCAAATGCTATAAGAATATCTGTCTTATAATCTATAACATTTATTTTTTTCTTCCGAAATACAAATTTTACTATTACTGTGTCCACCTTTAATTCTACTTGCGAAGTCTCTTGTAGAATACATATGGTAACCTAGTGTATTTATTACTGTAGAGAAAATTTCAGCTGTACTTTCTAGCCCTTCACCTTGTTCTCCACCAATTTTTCCATCCTAATTTATTAATCATATAATCTCCTTTAATCTCTTTCATTAGAAATTTAATCGTTGATTTCTCAATACCTTATTCTACCATATTTAAGAAAAATTTTTTTCCATTCAATAATATTTATTATCAGTACAATAGTTCTCATAAAAATGTAATAACTTCATAAATTTCTTCAATATAGCCTTTGAATATATTACTTGAAAAAAATTTGTATAATATTTAGTAAAAGTATAATTTTTTTAATATTTCCTTTTTTTATAAAATTTAATATACCTATATTCTATCTTACAAATTAAACAAATAAATAATCATATTTACAAAATTGTTTTAATACTTATCCTAAAAATTATAATAACCTAATAAGGATTAATATCACTACACAAAGAAAAAAAGCCCTTGTAGAAGTAATTAACTTCTACAAGGACGTATCTATAGACGTGTTACCACCTTGATTTATAGTATTTTTCACAAGTACTATCTCAATTAGTACTTAAATATTACTATATAAGTACTCTCTGCTCTAACGGGCTACCCGTAGTAGTTTAATTATTCAACTACTAACACGAAAAAGACCATCTTCATAGTATCAAATTTGATCCCTTTCCACCTAACGAGACTCTCTAAGCAAATATCAACTATTACTCTTCTTTCCAAAGTGTAATTTTAATTTTTGTTATTTAAGTATAACAAGTTAGAAAAAAACCTTGTCAATGTTTTTTTGAAAAAAACTTTAATACTATATATATATTTCTTAATCTTTTTTTATCTATTTTTTTCTTTTTTTCTTAATACTACTGCAGCTAATAATGCAACTACACCAAATGATACTGTAGCTACTGAGTTAATACCAGTGTTTGGTAGTTTTCTCTCAGTATTTGTACCTCTAGATTTTTTTACTCCATACACATGGGTTGTAATACCATCTTTTTTAGATGTTTCACTGTGTTATATCCTTTTGAGCTTAATAGAGGAAATTTTAAAATTTGTTTATACTTTTTAGCTTCATCTAAACCAAAGTCAAATTCGTGGTTTCCTACAGCCATAGCATCGTAATTCATTTTATTTAAAATTTCAGCACGCGCTTCCCCTTTTGTTGAATTAGAGATAGGTAAGCCTTGGAATGCATCCCCTGCATCTAGAACTACTGTCGTTTGATATTTTTTAGCACGTTCATTTTCAATTACTGTTGCTAATTTAGCATCACCAACAACTGATGTATTTTTATCACGACCTTTTTCCTCTACGATACGTCCGTGAACATCATTAGTATGCACTAAAACTAAATCTTTTTCAGTTGTTTTTGGTACAGCTACTGTAGAATTAGTTGATACTGATGACAGTTTTTCATCACCTGTTATTGGAGCAACTGCAGATTCTGATGGTGTTGTTGATGGTGCCACTGTAGGAGAAATTACTGGCGTTGATTCATCTGCAAACGCCGCTCCCCCTGAAGTTGCAATTGCCAATCCTACGATTGTAGCTGAGGCTAACGTGTAATTTTTTTCTTCATAATAACTTTTTTCTCACTTTCTTTTTTTGTAGATTAATAGATAAATAATATCACAAATATACGTTTTTTTAACATTATTTATTATTTTTAAATAATGTTAACGTTTAAAAAAACGGACTTTTTTAAAAAAATAGTTCTAGTTATTTTCTTTAATAAAATAAAAATCGAAATCAGATATAATCTAATTTCGATTTAACATATTTATTTGAAACATTCTTATAAGTATTCTATCACTTAATCCTGGGAATAATTGACTAATTTTTACCCCAACTAGTAATCTAAAAGGTAAATTTACTTCGCGTTTTCTCTGTTCTATTCCTTTTATTATCTTACTGACAACAAGTTTTGGTGTTAATGTCTTACCACCCATGGCTTTTTGATAACTCTTGTCTTCATCAGCAATATTAAAGAAATTTGTAGCTACTGGACCAGGATTTACAGTCATAACATGGACATTGTCATTTTTTAATTCTAAACGTAAAGAATTAAAATACCCAATTAGAGCAAATTTTGTTGCTGAATAGACAGAACTCTTTGGTGTCGCTATTTTTCCTGCTAGAGAAGCTATAGTTACAATAGTTCCAGATTTCTTTTCTCTCATTCTTTTAGCAATCTCAGTTGTTAATTGAATGGTTCCGATGACATTTGTATCAAACATATTCACAACATCATGATCACTGAATTCACTAAAATCCTTCATAATTCCATAACCTGCACCATTTATAAGTATATCTATATCTTTTACTGATGAAAGTAGGTGCTCTACCTGTTCCTGAGCTCCGATATCCACACTATATACTCTAGTCTTAACATTATCAAAAACTTCACATTTTTTAGCCACTTTTTCAAGAGCTTCTTTTCTACGTGCTACCAATATCAATTCCACATTCCCTTTTTGTGCATATTGGTGCGCCAATTCACGGCCTAAACCGCTAGAAGCTCCCGTTATTAGTATTTTTTGTTTACTATTTTCCATGTAATAATCCCTCTCTTATCCGTGTTTAGCCGCACAACTACATTGTCCTTTTAGACACTTACACGTAATAACCTCAGCTGCTGTTTTTCTTTTTTCTTTAAGCAACTTTATAATTTCATCAATATTACTTTTACTCAAATTATCTGTTTCAATTATGTTCCTAACAATAATATGAGTTCTTCTTTCACAAATTCTCTCTAAAAAATTTTGTGTTAATATATCTAAACATTCATCTTCAACGCATTTTGCTGAATATAAAAACTTATTTCCTTGTTTTTCTAGTTTCTAAAAATCCTTTTTCTACTAACCTTGAAAGCAGGGTTTTTAATAGTAGAAGGAGTCCAAGACTTCTCTTCTCCTAGCGTATCAATCACAAATTTACTTGTAGTTTCTTCATTACTCCAAACTACTCGCATTACTTCCCATTCAGCTTCCGAAATATTAATTTCCATTTATTATCATCCTTTTTTTCAGTTACATCTGTAACTATAATACTATTTTAGGAATATAATGTCAATTCTTAAAAAGGAGTAACTCAAAAATCTTGATTTCTCATAAACCAATTTTATCAAGTTACCCCGTACAGTTTATTATATATCTAAAAGCTTTTTATAAAAGCGAATTTAGATATCAATATTCCACTGTCTCTGTAAGTTTTCTTATAAATTTTTTTAAAAATTTAAGGCTTTTGAGACAACTCTTTAAGATTTTTTTCTTTAATTGGATGTCTAATAACTGTTTTAAGTTTCTCCGGTAATGTTTTTCTCACATCAGATATATAAATTTCATGGTGAAATCTTGTCTCGTTAATGTCTAATTCATACCCTTCAGAAATCATATATTCATGCATCTTAGCGACAGTTTCTAGCTCTTTATCATAAGGACCAATATGCATACATTGTACACATTCTCCTTCATCATAGGTGAAAAATTCAACTTTCGAAAAATCTTCTTTTTTCTTTTCCGTTACTTGCTTAATAGCCCACTCAAATACTTCTTTTGTAACAAAATCTGGCAAACGTATTAAGGAAATAAACTTAAAATTTTGTTTATTAGCGTAATCAACACCTTCTACTCCTTCTTGCCACCAAAACCCTTCTAACGGCGGAACGACAAAATCAAAGTAATTAGGGATTTTATAATCTCCCTTTTTACTCATCTTTATAGCGTATGCTACTGGATATAAAAGGTTTATCGATTTCTTATATTCACTATTTTCATCATTTGGATCGCCACTCCCCCTAACTGCAATATAATTAGCTTTCTCTACATTAACAATACTTGGCTTAGTCTTAGGGGTATATAAGTACTTAAGAGTTTTTTTAAAATCAACTGCCATGCTACTTCTCCAAAATAAAAATTATTCTATCTGATTCAGTATATCTTTTATTGTTTTTATCAAAGTCACAGAAATAATCTTTAACTTTAAATCCAATATTTTTGAATTTCAGCAAGAACTCTTTGAATTTCATAAGTTCTTTGTGAGTGAAACTGTTCTAGTTTTTTTATAAACCATTGTTTTTCTTTGATAAAGAACGATAGTTCACTCTCCACTTCCAATTCATTCTCTGTCTCATATGTAAACCAAAGATAACTAATCTCCTCATCTTCATAACCGAAAACTTGTTTTTCTAGCATATCTGTAACTTTTTGGAGTGTGGATATCAAATACAAATTTTTCCACCTTTTTTTAAAGACAAGTATACTTCTTTTTAATCCTAGTTTAAACTCTTCAAAATCTGATAAATAATTAAACACATCAAATGTACTTAATACAAAATCAAATTCCATATTCAATGATGATATTTCTAATAAATCCATCACAAAATAATTACAACCAGGAACTTTTTCGCTAGCTATTGCTAACATTTGTTCACTGTTGTCCACTGCGAATACTTCTCCATATTGTTTTAGGGTTTGTAGCATAGTACCACTACCACAACCTAAATCAAGAACTAGAAGATTTTCTCTATCTTCTAATTCTTGACTAATAATATTTTTATAAGCATCGTAGTCGACATCCATAAGTTTATCATAAACAACACTTAAATTTTCGTACATATTATACACCTTTTATAGGATATTTCTCAAATAGTGCATCTAATTCATAGTATTCTCTATCGTCACGAGTCATGATATTTACTACTACGTCACCTAAGTCCATAAGAATCCATTTAGCTTCTCTTAGACCTTCTGTGCTATGAATTTCTCCACCGTTTTCTAATACTTGTTCTCTTACTTCTTGAGCGATCGCTTCTACTTGTCTGTTTGTAGGTGCGTGACAAATTACAGAATAGTCATATAATACTCCTGCTTGAGTTAAATCATAAGCAACGATATCATAACCGTGTTTATCATCACATGCATCTACAACAACTTTTAATAAGTTTTCTACTTCCATTTTCATCCTCTTTCTTTATTTTATTTTTTTATAATATGGAACATTACCACATATAATACATCATCTTCTGGGTATCTTTTTGCTAATTTATCGATTAATTCATCTAGAGTAACACCATAATACTTAGCATAACGTTCTGTTAAAGTATCCCTTGTTACAGGCTTAACTAAATCAACTTCTAATGTAGCAAACACTGTATCAGGATCTTCATAAGTCGTAGCTTCTAATAAATCACCTTTTTTAAAGTGAGCTTCACTCTTATTTCTAATTGTGATTGTTTTTTTCATCAGCTAAGATTTTATCTTTATTTTTTTCTTTAAATCCAACACGATAGTTTTTAATATTATAATAGTTATAACAATCTAATAATGATGGGTAAATTCTTTCATCATTATCGATTAAGTAAACTAGCGTATACTTAGCAGCAAGTCTTACCGCTTCATCCAAATCATATTGAGATACTTCTGTAACCTCTGCTAGATGTGGGTGTTTTCTTTGTGGATCAGTATAGTCAGCTATGAAGATTATTTTTTCCAATAATGTCATGTGCTTTCTACCGAATGTGTGGTTAGCTACAGCAAGTTTAACTTCCTCATCTGCTACACCAAATTCTTCTTCGATAAATGCACTTGCTACAGGTCCATGAAGCACTTCTACTGGGTAGTCTAATAGTTTCCCATCTAAATTATGTAAAATTACATATTTTTTCATTAATACTTCATCCATTGGTTTACAAACATCATGCACTAATGCCGCTAATGCTGCTTTTTCTACGTTTGCTCCATGAATTCTCGCAAGATGTTTCGCTACTTCCACAACTCTTAATGTGTGCTCGTATCTTTTTTCTGGTAATATTTCTTTCACTCTATTTTGAATTTCTTGATATTCCATATAAACCCAACTCCTCTATATATGACCTACATTCATCTGTAATCATATACTTAATACTTTTCTTATTTTTTTAAATTTTTTTCCTAATTAAACTAGAACTTATCTCGATTATTGGTGATTTCATTATCTCATAATTAATAGATTTATAAAACTCATCCCCTTCTACAACCTTACATAAATCCTCTTCATCACGAGCAACAAAAATAAAAAGTTACAAGTTTTGCTAGTTCTCTTATATTATACCATTTTTTTAAGTCTTTGGCTCTATCTGTTCCAATAATAAAATAGATTTTTTTATTTTTATACAATTCACTAAAAATACTTAACAGTATTATAACTATAACTTACACCCTCATTTGATATTTCATAGTTACTTACTTCAAACCTTAAGTTGCCTTTAGTACTTAGTTTCGTCATCTCAAACCTATTTTTATCACTAGCTTCAAGTTCTCTACCTTTTAACGGTGTAATATACGAGGGAATAAAAATAACTTTCTCTAAATCATAAGTATCTAGTGCTGTTTCGGCAGTAATTAAATGACCAATATGAATTGGATCAAAACTACCACCATAAAGCGCAATTGACATCTTATTTCACCAACTCTATTTTTCTATACTTTTCCTTAGAGCTTTGTTTGTATAATACAATAGTGTGTCCAATTACTTGAACTAATTCAGATGAAGTGCGTTCTGATAAAATTTTTGCAACCTCATCTTTATCTTCTTCACAGTTTTGTAAAATACTTACTTTTAATAATTCACGTTTTTCTAACGCATCTCTAATTCCTTGAATCATGTCACTATTTACACCTGATTTTCCTACTTGGAAAATTGGTGATAAATGATGAGCCAATGCTCTTAATTGTCTTTTTTGTTTTCCTTTTAACATCTTATCCTCTTTTCTTATACTATATTATCGATTCACGTACAAATACTTCGATTTCTTCTGGCACATGAATATCAATCTTGCATCCACTATCGCTATTAACAGTAATCCATCCTAATCCAGAAATCACAATATCCATCTTTCTGCTATCGATTGTGAAACTTTTCTTAACTTGATTATTGAAGATAGAAATATTATCTTCAAACGGCGGTTTCAATAATGTCCCTAAGTGCTTTTCAAACAGTTGATCTGCGTTACTTAGCTTTGTACGATGAATTTCTACTAAATTAGATGCATATAATGTGAAACTTTGACGTTTCCCTTCTACAAAATCCATTCTAGCCATACCACCGAAGAATAAACTTTGCTCTGCATTTAACTGGAATACACGAGCCTTAATCTCTTTTTTAGGCATTACTAGTTTTAAGCTCTGTGCATCTAGATAATGAGCTATATCATAATCCAGTATAATTCCTGGTGTATCATAAATACTAGTAGCGCGGTCTAACGGTATCTCTATCATTCCTAGTGTTGTCCCAGGGAAGTGAGAAGTTGTAATAACATTCTTATCCCCTGTTGTAAGTTCAATAAGTTTGTTAATGAATGTAGATTTACCAACATTTGTCGCTCCTACTATATAAACATCCTTACCATTTCGTAATTCATCTATACGACTTGCTGCTTCTTCAACACCTTGATTTTTTATCGCACTAATTAGAAGAATATCTTTAACTTTAATCCCCTTAGCTTTTAGCATCTTAAATAGCCATTGTTTTACTTTGTTTTGTTTAACAGATTTAGGTAATAAATCCAGTTTGTTAGCTACAAGTACTATATCTTTATTATTTCCTACAATATCCACTACATCTTCAATCCAACTTCCAGAGAAGTCGAAGATGTCTACTACTTTTACTATTAATGCATCTTTTTTTGATAGTGTTTTGATAAGTTGATAAAAATCGTCAGCTCCAAGTTGAACATCAGATACTTCATTGTAATTTTTTTAATCTAAAACATCTTTTTACAAAACAAGATTACCATCTATACTTTTTTCTACTACACTTTTTTTGGTAAATAACCTTGTTTATTTTGATCTTCACTTTGAATCTCAACACCACAACCTATACAATAAACTTTATTACTCAATATGGCCTCCATTTTCTTTCTTACTATTTTTAATCGATACCCTACTTTTTTTCATTTTTAGGAAATTTTTTTCTTCTTGTTAAATTTTTGGATTATTAACCCTTCAAAAAAATCTATTAATTCTAGTTTTTAAATGCATCTGTTTTTAGATATAGGCTTCACAAGAACACTCATAACTCCAAAACTTTTTGCTCCTAGTACATCAGTTAAAACTTGATCTCCTAAAATAATCGCTTCTTCAGGCTTTCTATTTAATTTTTGTAAAGCTCTTTTAAATCCAATTGTCAACGGCTTTTTTGCTCCAGCTACATATTGAAGATTTAATTTTTTTGCAGAACTCTTCAACACGTTCTTCTGTATTATTAGACACTACAATAATATCGAAACCAGCTTTTTTCATCTTCTTTAGCCATTTATTCAATTCTTTTGTATCTTTTTTACTATCCCATGATATTAAAGTATTATCTAAATCAGAAATAATAACTTTCTTGTTGTGCATATTCATATACTCAACATCTATAAACTCATACTTTTCTATAAAATCATCTGGTGAAAAAAATATCTTTTTTTAGTACCATTTTTCTTCTACTCAATAGCCTATAAAATAGTAGCTATTTTTCTCCCATCTTGATTTCTCTATTTTCTAAATTCTCTTCAAGCAATATATTATCTTTTTTTCAAATAATAATACCACAGTGGAACCAAACTCAAAGTATCCTAATTCTTCACCTTTTTTTACATAAATACTCTCGTATGTAGGAATAATAGAATTCACATTTTGAGCACCTACAGGTATCATTGTATAATTAATTTTTTTCCATTAAGTTTATACACTTGTCTATAATTATAGCTTAGAATATTATCTCCCAATTCCAGACCTAGATTATTAACTGGATATGAATATTTACCTAAACTATAAGCATCCTTTACCTGACTATTCATCGGGAAGTGAATGCGATGATAATTTCTTGGACTAAGATATATTATCAGATATATACCATCCTTATATTTATCAGCAAGTTCACTATCCCCTACTAAAGTTTGAACATTATAAACTTGACTTTTCACAACGAATGTACTATCTTCACCTATAACACCTACCTCTGAAATAATACCATCAGTAGGACTTACTAACGAGTCTTCATCCTGATTAATTGGTCGAGCATCGGGACGTAATTTTCTAATAAAGAACTCATTAAGATTTTTAAAATCATCAATCTCATCTAAAATTTCATCAGTATTAATATCATAAACTTTAGCAAAAGGCTGTATCATTAATCTACTTAAATTAGACTTAGTTAATTTTTTTAGAGCCTTAGAACTCATATCACCATTTGTTAATTCAACACAAAGCTGAAACATTTTCTTTTTTTAACATACCCGTCTCCTTATTAAATATCATGTTTTTATTTTACTATAAAAAAATCTATTAAATACAAATGTTGAAAGGGAAATCAAAAAAATCAATAATATCCAGTAATAAAATTCATTTTTTTATTTTTTTCAATAATTATTATATTATTTTATTCAATTCACACTTAAAAATACACATAAAATTATATTCTATAACTATACAAAAATACTATCAACAATACATTTGTATATTCAAATATATTAGAAAATTTTTTTATTTTATATCGTTGATTTTAATAATATAAAATTGTATAATATAATTATAATATATAAGCAAGGGAGTGAATCGACATGACGTTAAATAATAAAGTCAAAGAAAATATTATATTAACAACTGTCCAAAACGTTTGAACTAAGGGCTATTCTCTGACAAGTGTTCAGGATATAATAAAAAAGGCTAAGGCCCCTAAAGGAAGCGTTTATTACTATTTTCCTAAAGGAAAAGATGAAATTTATCTAGAGGCACTAGATAAAATTAACAGTAATGTAAAAAAAGAATTCAAAACAATTTCTCCAAAACTAGGGACTTTAGAGGAATATTTAACAAATGTTTTTGATCTCTTTATATCAAAAGGTAAAGCATGCAAACAAAGTGGTTTTTCACTGACATTATTAGCAATGGAAACTGCAGAGCTTTCTCCAATAATCGCAGAAAAATGTAGTGATGTATTAGAAAATTGGCGTTTATTACTCGCTGATGGGCTATTTGACAGAAATTTCCCAGAAGATGTATGTAATCCAGTCAGTGAGTGGCTAGTTACTAGTATTCAAGGCGCGTTAACCGCAAACAGAATCCACAAAGATGAAGCTTTTCTTTTTAATATAAAATCTTCAATAAAATTTGTTTCTACAGCCTCTCCTGAAACACTTAGAGAAGTATTCTCTAAGTCAGATGAAGATGAAGTTGTCGCATAAAAATACTCTCTACCAAAAATTAAATATTATGGTAGGGAGTATTTTTTTATTTTAAAATGTATTTATCATTTGCATTGTTAAAGAATTAATTTTTTTGGTTAAAAAAAATTTTTTTATCGCAGGATCGATATCCAATCTATCTAATGCCAACTCAAAGTCTTCTAACCAATATTTCGCTTCCTTAATAGAAATAGGAAGTTTCATATGCTTTTTTTCTTAAATCGGGTGTCGCAAAGATAGAATGACCTGGTTCCCCTAAGAACAATCTAAAAAAATTTCTTTTGTTCAATTTTTAATCTTATCAAATCCTTCAGTAAATAATAGATTTATTCTATCATCATTGGGAATAATATCATCATACATGTACATAACCAATTCATCAATTTTCTCTTCTCCAATTTGTTCATACAGGTTCATAAATTCCTCCACAATTTATTCATATTTTTTCACTTTTTGTCCTTATTTATATTAAACTACATTACTAACTATTTTTTTCAATTAAAACGATTAAATTATGAATAGTATTCTTCTTCATTATTAAATTATATTATATCTATAGAATTCGATTAATTTAGTGAAAATATAATTTTATAAAATAAAAGCGTAGTCTAGGTCATAGCCTATTCTACGCTTTTTTTATTATTTAAGTAATTTTTTGAATGCTTCTACTTTGTCAGTTCTTTCCCAAGTGAATTCTACATCTTCACGTCCAAAATGTCCGTAAGCTGCTGTTTTCTTGAAGATTGGTTTTCTTAAATCTAAAGTTTCAATAATTCCATTTGGTGTTAAACGGAATTCTTCTTTAATAGTTTTAACGATATCCCCTTCGTCAACTTTTGATGTGCCAAATGTTTCTACAAAAATTGATACTGGATGAGCCACTCCAATTGCGTAAGCTAATTGAACTTCAGCTTTATCACAGATACCACTAGCTACGATGTTTTTAGCGATATATCTAGCCATATAAGCTCCAGACCTATCTACTTTAGTAGCATCTTTACCACTAAATGCTCCACCACCGTGACGTGAGAATCCACCGTATGTATCAACGATAATTTTACGTCCTGTTAGTCCAGCATCACCAACTGGTCCACCAATTACGAATCTTCCTGTTGGGTTGATGAAATACTTAGTATTTTCATCTAATAAACCTTTATCTAGACATGGCTCAATTACATGTTTTTTAATATCTGCATGAATTTGTTCTTGACTTACATCTGCATCGTGTTGTGTAGAAACTACAATTGTATCAATTCTATTAACTTTATGATTTACATCATATTCGATTGTCACTTGTACTTTTCCATCTGGACCTAAGTATGAAAGAGTTCCATTTTTTCTAACTTCTGCTAATTGTTTAGAAAGTTTTTGACTTAGATAAATTGGTAGTGGCATAAATGTCGGTGTTTCGTTAGTTGCGAATCCAAACATAAGACCTTGGTCTCCTGCGCCTACTTCATTCTCTTCTTTTTGTTGTTTTGTTTCTAATGAATTATCAACCCCAAGAGCGATGTCTGGAGATTGTTTGTCTAATCCAACAAGAACTGAAATATGATCACCTGAGTATCCTTTATTAGGATCAGTATAACCAATTTCATTAATTGTATCACGTACAATTTGTTGGAAGTCAACGTTCGCTGTTGTTGAAACTTCTCCTACAAGTACTGCTAATCCTGTATTTACACAAGTTTCACAAGCTACACGACCGTATGGGTCTTGCTCTAAAATTGCATCTAAAATCGCATCTGAAACTTGGTCAGCGATTTTATCTGGGTGTCCTTCTGTAACTGATTCTGATGTGAATAAATATGTTTTGCTCATTTTTTTCTCCTAAAATATTTTTGTCTGATATTAATACAAATCTCCTCTAAATCCTTAATATCTTTTAAATTATAAAATAAAGACCTTATCTCATAGACAAGGCCTTTATTTATTACCTCATCGTTCAAAGTAAACTTTGCTAAGGAAAGCACCTTAATCAATTGATTAGGTTGCCGGAGTTCAACGGGCCTTATCCCTCACTCACTCTTGATAAGTATTTATATTTCTTTTTATCAGCATATTAGATTTTTAATACACTTTATGTTATTTGTCAAATGATAAAAGTACAAAATTAATATTCAATATTATATTTACTTCTTTCTTTAAGAATTTTTCTCCTTCAGCTTCTCCGCTTCTTCAATAGGCAAACAATCAATCGATAATCTGCTATATATCCCTGTTACTTGTATATTGGCTAATTTAAACTTATTTAAAATAGGTCCCGTATTTATAGTAACATCTTGAATAGTATTATACGGCAAAGTTTTCTTACTCTTGAAAAAGTACCCTTCAACTTCCGACACACCCATTTCGTCTACTTCATAAGAATAATTTCTAATTACTAAAGGTGGGATAACTAAAGCGACTAGAGCATATATCGTTAATATTACTAATATACCTAGACCTAGGAACTTATAATTTATTTCAGTTTTTAAAATAATCATATACACTTTTACCAATAACTGGTGATAATAGAACTAGAGCATATATCCCAAAGTGTATTCTCAAATATTGTATAGACCTTTGTGGTAAATTACGTGATTTTTTTCAAATATTCTATTCATAACCTACCTCCGATACAATAAAAATCTCTCTCTAATTTTTTTCTTTATATCCTTTATCATAATATTTCAACTTAATATCTGAGTTTACTCCAATAGAATTTATCGCTAGATGAGATAGGTCTCTTTTTTTCATAAAATAGTTTGTTCTACTATTTATAGTTCCTACTTTTTCACCTTAATAAATTCTGTTATTATTGTTAATTGTCTCATAAATGTATTCTTAAAGTAATGTCTATCATATGAAAGTTCATTATATTTCAACATATAGTTTTTCACTAAAATACTATACGAAACTAAGACAAGATAAAGAGCAATCGAACTTAAAACTTTATACTCTAACTTCAAATCAATATTAGCGAAATATAAAATCGCAAATACTATTATCAGTAGAGGGCTACAATTAAACAAACTCCAACGATACATCGCCACTCTTGCCTTACCTTGTATTTTTTCACTCTCTAAGCTATCATAGTGATTTAAGTCTATTCCTAGATTATTTTTCACAAAATTCTGTGCAAAATCCTTTTTTACCAAAGGTAAGACATCTATCGTAGATTTTTGCTCACTTAAATCTTCCGATACATTATTAGTCAAAGTCTCAACAGATAATTTCGCTAGCCCAAAGAATCTATAACGTAACGGATATATTAATTTTACACTTTGAATTCTATCAATATCAATAACCAATGATTTTTTCGTTAAGAGTCCATATTTACACAGTAGATTATGATCTTTTGTCGTAAGGATAAAGTTGTAATATTTTATAATCGTAAAAATAATTGATGCTAATACTACTAAAATCATGAAAATTCCAATTATTATAAATAAGGCTGTTATATTCCCTGCAACTGATTCAGCATTTTTTTCAAGAAGTTCATCAAAGTAAGCTTCATTATCAAAAATAATCTTAAATACATCTCGAATCTTATCATTTAAGGCAAGTATTAATCCTAAAGCTGCAAAGAACCTAACTCGTAATAACCCATAAAATGCAAGGTCTTTTACAGACAATCGTAGTATTTCTCTTTGAATCTCTTCTTCCGTATTCTCGCGAACTACAGTAGTATCTTCATCGCGTTTTAAATCTCTTAATATATCGATTAAATTTAATGCGACTTCCTTTTTTAGAGGTTTTATCCTAATCTTACCTCCAACAAGATTAATATCTACAGAAAGCAGATTAAAAGCCTGGTACAATACATTGGAACTCATATCGATTGACTGGATATTTTTCAAGATTTATATTTTTTTGCTTCTTTATTTATTATTCCTTTTTGTGTAAATTAATGCCCCATCGCGAACTTCGTAACTTTTTAAGAAATAATCAAATATACCTATTACTATTAGTAGAAGAATCCCTGCCAAAAACTAGTAAATAATATTTCCAGTTTTGCTCTTTTTAATCTCAGAATCATAAAAAAATACCAAACAATCTAAATCCTGTAATTACTGTATCCATAATAACCATAGGATGTACTCTATTCTTTTTTTAATATTATTCATCTTTATACCTCCTATAGTTAAGATTATTTTTCTAGTATTTTTAACAGTAAGTTTTCTAACTGTTCTACATCCTTTTTAGAAACATAGAAGCCTAATTTTTTTCCGAACCTGTGTTTATACTAATCTTGTAAATATTGAACTTTTTTTGATATTACATTTTGTTTAATTGTATAATCTAGTATATTTCTAAGCGGTGCTACTTTCTCCAACTTAAAAAAAATGTGTACATTAATGTTGAAGCTAATTTAAAATGTTCATCTGTAATTTCAAAAACGTATTGTACTCATATTTGTCTCTTAACAATATTACAACACACTGATTTAAAAAGCGTTAATCCTACTAAACTTATCCATAGTATGAGGTAGGTATTTACACCAAAAACCTCTTCAAACTTTGTAAATTTAAAAATTATAGAACCCAGAATAATACCAGTTAGACTTATTGTCCAATCAATAAAGAAGCTATAATTTATGGATATTCTTCCTATATATTTCCTCATAAAACTCCTCCCCTTTTATCATTAACAACCGATAAGATTTAAACCTCGTTCACGTTCAATCGTAGTCTCATCTCCATGGCCTGGATATACTATTTTCGCACCATCAAGCTTAAATAATACATTACCTAATGAATTTTTTAAAGCATCATAATCTGATCCGTATAAGTCATAACGACCAAAACCACTTCTAAATAATGCATCTCCTACTATTACAAACTTTCCAAAATCAAATGATACTCCCCCTGGAGAGTGCCCTGGTGTTGGTAAGACTGTAAAACTTAATCCAGCAATTTCGTATTTTTTATTTTCTTCAAACTCGAATTCTGCTGGATTAGTCATAGGTGGTCTTCTTAAACGGAACAATGTTGAACCATTAAAATCTGGATTTTGTAACCAATCACGTTCATTCCCTGAAATATATACCGGTACTCCATAGTGTTTTCTACATTCATCTAATGACATAATATGATCAAAGTGAGCATGCGTTAATAATATAGCTTCAATTTTTACATTTAATTCTTCTACAGCTTTTTGTATTCTGTCAAAACCTTCACCTGGATCTACAATAACTCCACGTCCATCTTTATATACTATATAGCAGTTTTCATCTACCATATCCATTACTATTCTTTTAATTTCTGCTTTTGCCATTTTCTCAAAACCTTTCCATAATTATCGTTACTTTTTATTTTATCTTATTATCAACTTATTAACAAGTCTTGATTAGCTCTTTTTTACTTTTACTTATATTAACCCCACTTCACTTGACCTTATTTAATATTTTTTTATACTGGTATAGTATGATTTTTCATAAAAAAACTTAGTTTTTCTAACTTTTTTTCATAATAAGTTAGAATTAATTATCTAAGAAAAAAAGGAGAAATAAAATGAAATTAAATTCATTCGCTAAGTTTTTCATTACTTAGTATTTCTATATTATTAATGTCACATCTTGCTATCTCTCCAGTAATTCCGAACCTATATAAATTTTATCATGAGAACAATCCAAATATAGGTCTAGCATCTGTTGAGAGTTTAGCTACAATTCCAGCTATGATGATTACAATCTTTGTTCTTCTTAGCAATGGAGTTATTAAGTTTATCGGTAAAAAAAATACAGTTCTTCTTGGACTTCTACTAATATTTATCTTTGGTATTGTGCCAGCCTTTACAACTAACTTTAAAGTTGTTTTAATTAGTAGACTTTTCCATGGAGCTGGTATTGGTTTATTTAACTCACTTTCTATTAGTATGATAAGTGACTTCTTTGATGAAGAACACCGTGGTACTATGATTGGGCTGAGAACAGCATTTCTAAATATTGGTAAAGCATTAACTACATTTATTTCTGGATATCTATTAATCTATGGTATTCAATATACATTTTTTTAGTTTATGCTCTAGCACTTCCTATATTTATAATTTTTCCTATTATTTGTACCAAACGCAGAAAATACGAATAATAAGAAAGTTAGTATTAAATTCCATAAAGAGACTATCATTCTAACTCTCCTAACATTTTTTTAATAGGCATTTCATATATGGGAGCCACTATCAAAATTCCTACTCTATTAGCAGAAAAAAATATCACTATCAACCAGATATAGCTAGAAATCTATTAACGATTTTAGCTCTAAGTGGTATTCTTTCAGGAGTTATCTTCGGTATTCTTGTTAAAAGATTTAAAAAAATCTAACTTTACCTATAATGTTAAGTTTCATGACAGTCGGAAGTTTATTGTTTGCTTTTAGCAAATAATATTATCATCTTCTATATTGCTGCTATTTTTTTATCGGAATCAGTTTTTGTTGGAACGATGTCATTTAACTTCTTCTACATTTCTAAAAAGTTAGAAAACAAATTTATAAACTTTGCAACAAGTGTAATTTTAGTAGGCGGTAATGTTGGTGTGATCTTGACTCCAGTAGTACTTACAAAAAAATACCTGAAGCTCTACATCTTGAAAAATATACTACACCATTTTTCATAACTACTACACTAATGTTAATTTCTACATTAGTTAGTTACGCAGTATTAAGAAATAAAAAAATAATATAAACTAAAAGAGGCACAACATATAATTTTTTTACGTTGTGCCTCTTATTATTAACTATTTAATAATTCTTTATTTTTTTCTCTAAGAATTCTTTTTAATTCTTTATCTGGAACCTGTCTAGCTAATACTAATGTTCTCAATGAAACATTATCTATTCTGCAAGTACAAAAAAACTGCCATATTATCCTCTCCAGATATTTTACTACTTTCTAACCAATTTCTTGATCCTGTCTTAAACATGTTAATAAATTTATTTTTTTATCACTGAAAGTATTTGGAATTTGATATAAATCTGTTTCTTCGTGAACTACTTTGACTCCTGTTACTTCATAATAATATTTCCTCTCAGGTGATTCCATTACTATAACTCTATGACTATCAAAAATAATCTTTCTTAGCAAACCAATTCATATTATTAAAAAAACCCTTGTATCTAAAGTTATTTTTTTCTCTTCTATTCCTGCACGAGCATGGCCAAATATCCATTTTACGTCACCTTGATTTAAATCTGATTTATTTTTCAAAATCCATGAAAACTGCACCAATTAATGGGGCTGGTTTATTTTTCAATACTGTATTCTAAGTATTTAGAATTATTAGTTGTCTGTAGAATTGGTTCTTTTAGTGAATCTCCACCATCCCCAGGAACATACATATAACCAATAACGTCATTGTTTATTAACTTTAATTCTTTAAATTTATTGTCCAAGTAATCTTTTTCAGCTTGATTAACTATGTACTCATCATTTTCCTTAGATTCTACTTTTTTTGCTCAACTCGAACCTGTGTTTCATTAGAATTTTTTTATTCATATAAGAATATATTCCAAATACTCCACCAAACACAAATAAAAACATTAAGACATACTTTATAATTTTTACTTAATAAAGATTTATTATTATTCATAAAAATATTCCTTTCTAACAATTTATATTTCCATACCTAAACTCCATATTAGATTATATCATAATATTCCTGAAAAATACTTCAAAAATAAAATCCTTTAAACATAGTAAAGAAATCGAACTTTTTCTAAGTTCGATTTCTCATCATTTTGAATATTAAATATTATTTAAACTTGTCTAATATTAACAAAATCAGTTGGAGGTACATTTTCTTTCCCTAGGTCTGGCTGACCTGCTGTAATTAAGATAAAATCACCTTTTTTAGCCAAACCTGATTCTTTAGCAAATTTTGGTGCTAAACTTAACATTTCTTCCATAGGTAATGTTCTTTCTTCTATGAATGTTGTAACACCTCTTGTTAATGCTAATTTTCTAGCTTTTTGTTTCGATGGGACTACTGCCAAGATTGGAACTTTTGGTTTATATCTTGCTATAAATTTCGCAGTACTACCTGATTTAGTGTAAGTAACAATGTTATTCACATCTAATGAATCAAGTAAATATTTAGTAGATAGCGAAACTGCATGGGCAATATCCATCTTATGATTTTTATACTCATCATCGTCATCTTCAAATACTCTATCTTGAGTTTCTACATAACTAATAATTTTATCGACAGTTTGTAATGCCTCTTTTGGATAGCTTCCAGTTGCTGTTTCTTCTATCAACATTATTGCATCTACTCCATCAATAACTGCATTCGCTACATCCGAAACTTCTGCACGTGTAGGTCTAGGATTATAAATCATAGAGTGTAACATTTGAGTTGTTAAGATTACTTCTACAGTTGCATCGTTAGCTTTTCTAATAATTTCTTTTTGAATACTTGGTAAGTTCTGATATGGTAATTCCATACCAAGTTCATCCCTATTTATCATAATAGAATCTGCAAATTGAATAATTTCATCAATATTTTCATATGCTTCTTTACAGTCAATTTTTACAATTAATCCAATATCCTTTTTTTCCCTTGAACTTGCAATATGTCTTTTTACTTTTTCGGATTTCATCTAGATTACTAACAAATGGACAGGCAACAAAATCAACATCATATTGACAAAGCAAAATGAACATTTTCTTCTTCTATTTTTAATTAGTTTATATTTACTTTCCGCATAAATATGATCTAAGTCATAAATTATTGCAGTATTTTTTTATCTAATTCGTCTCTTAATTCTTTTTATTTTTATTAATTCTATTAATGCACTCTTCTGTACTTCCATAATATGTATCAATTAATACAGCATCCGCACCTCTGGCAACAATCTCCTCTAATAATCCCTCTGTACTATTTCCCAAAGTTGCTATAATTTTTTTGCCTTTCTAGTCATATATAACTACCTCACCTTTTTAAAACGTTTTCTTTTTCTTAATTATAACACATTGAATTATTATTTTCTAGATACTTTTTAAAGTTTACCACTCCCTAATATTTATTTGGTATTTGATTATTTTTAAACACTATTGAGGGGCTTGTTTTATATATCACCATAGAAATCTCTAATTATCAGCATTTATATAACCTTTAAAAATTATTTTTAATATTATTTTTTTAATTTTTTCTTAACAATAAAAAGAGGTTATACTATTATTTGTAAAACCTCTTCTCAGTATAATTTATATTTAATAGAATTAATAATTCAATGCATTAAATGATTATTTCTTTTTAGGAGCTACGATTCCAGATTCAAGATAATCTAGGAATTCTCCAAATAGATTTTCCATTTCTGCATATGAGTTTAAAGTATTTAATTCTTTTTTAACTTTTGCTCCACCTTTAATACCCTTCATGTAGTATGCAGCATGTTTTCTCATTTCATGTACGGCTACTCTTTCAGGTTTAATTTCCATAAGTCTTCTTAAGTGAAGTAGACAAACGTCAATTTTTTCTCTTGGACTTGGCTCTTCTGTTAATTCACCAGTTTCTAGATATTTAACAGTACGATATAACATCCAAGGATTTCCTAAAGCTGCTCGTCCTATCATTACCGCATCACAATTAGTATCATCTAACATCTTTTTCGCAAGTTCTGGTGAAGTTACATCTCCATTACCAATTACTGGAATTTTTAATTCTTTTTTCACATCACGAATAACATCCCAGTTAGCTTTACCGCTGTACATTTGAACTTTTGTTCTACCATGGATAGCAATAGCACTAGCACCTGCACGCTCTGCATTTCTAGCGTTGTCCATTATGTAAATATGCTCATCATCCCAACCCATACGCATTTTTACAGTTACAGGCTTAGAAACAGAGTCAACTAATCTTGCAATTACTTCATATACCTTATCCGGATCAAGAAGTAATTTACTACCAGCGTCAACTTTAGTAATCTTAGGTACCGGACATCCCATATTTAAATCAATAATATCCGCTTCAGTGTTTTTATCAACGTACTTCGCCGCTTCTACTAATGTTTCAATCTCTCCACCAAAAATTTGTAAACTTAGTGGACGTTCTCTTGGATCTATATATAGCATATTCATCGTTTTTTTATTATTAAATAAAATAGCTTTATCACTTACCATCTCAGCACAAACTAATCCTGCACCGAATTCTTTCGCTGTTAAACGGAATGCAGCATTACATACACCTGCCATAGGTGCTAAAAACAACTCTATTTGGAATTTCTACTTCTCTAATTTTTAAACATTCTTTATCCTTTCTTTTTACAATTTTTTTCTTTATATACACTTATTGGTTCTGTTATTTTCTCTAATGATTCTTTTATGTTCTTCCCGGCAATATCTATACTACCGTTCATTTCAACTAAAGGAGCTAAAACAAAGTTTCTATCATGAATATATTTATGTGGAACAATTAATCTTTCATCATTAAAAATTAATTCATTAAATGTGATTATATCTATATCAATTGTCCTATTACCCCAGTGTTCCTTACGAACTCGACCCAATTCAAGTTCTATTTTTTGAATCGTATCTAGAACTTCATATGCTTCTAATTCAGTTTCCACCTCTATACACATATTTAAAAAGTTTTGATCTGCTACTCCACCCCATGCAGGTGTTTCGTAGACACTACTTTTCAAAACAATCTTAAGATTATTTTCTTCAATTTTTGTTAAAGCATCTTTTAAATACTGTTCTCTTGGCTCTATATTAGTCCCTAACGCTAGTATAATCATTATAAGTTATAAAACTCCTCACGTGATACTTTTTACTTCTACACCACATTTTTTTCAAAATGATATTTTATCGAGTGCTCCTGGTTTATTGATTTTTTTAATTTTATATTATATATTTGAGAAAATTCAGTGAAAATATTTTTTAAAAATTTCTCCTGCTAATCTCTCAAGTAAATTAAATGTATTAGTCGTAGCAGTTTTCACAACAACTTCTGCAATATCTGCATAACTAATACTATCTGTCATTTCATCACTGAACATTGCTTTTTTTATAATTAAGCTCACATTCTATATCAAAAATAAACTTCTGACCTAATTTATTCTCTTCTTCGAATAATCCATGATTAGCAAACACTTCAAGATTATCAATAAATAACACTGTTTTTCATGATCAATACCTCTCAATCATTATTTTGCTTAACTATAAAATTTTATCATATTTCGACTTTTTTTCTCTAATGATTATACTTGCTTTAACTTATTTTTCATAAAAATAAAAAAATGACCCAAGAATAATGATTTATTTTAATCAAATTTCTTGAGTCATCTCTCTACAAATTATTCAATAATAATTAGTTACGTTTTTTTCTTCCTAGGAAGAATGCCATCATCGCACTGATTCCAGCAAATACTAATGAACTAGAAGTATCTAATCCTGTTTTTGGTAATACATTTTTTGATGAAATAGATTCTTTTGATGGAGTATTGTCTCTTTCATTCTCTCTACTTGGCTTATCTTCCGGAACAGGTTTTAATTCTGGTACTTCAGGAGTTGTTGATTTACTAAAGTCGATTTGAACAACTACAGGGTCGTGGTCAGAAGCACGTCCGTGCTCTTCCATAAATGAAGCATTGATATGTACTGGAGAAAATACTACTTTATCCTTGATATTTTTAGAAATTAAAATATTATCTAAACTTTGATTGCTTCCGCGGTAGAAGTATGAGTATCTGTCTCCTTGTTCATGTTCAGCCATTAAGTTAACAAGTTCATTTCCTACGATTGTTTTTACACTATCTGAGAATTCAAAATCATTGAAGTCTCCAGTAAGAACAAATTTTAAGTTAGGATTTTGACGTAATCCTTCTTTAATGAAGGCATTAAGAATTTTAGCTTCTTCAATACGTTTTGCTTTTGTATTTTCTACTGATGGTTGGTTAGAACCATAGATTGCATCGTCGCCTAGTTTTGATTTTAAGTGATTTGCGATTACTACTATTCTCTCACCTTTAAATTCAAATTCAGCAGCTAATGATTTTCTTACTTTTTCAAAGTGAACACTTGTTGGATCAACTCTAGCTGGATTTTTCTCAAGGTGTCCATTTACAAAACGTGCTGCTTCTTCACTTCCACCTTTTTCTTTACCAATTAGAGTTACTCTCTTAGGATTGTATAAGTAAGCTACCCTAATGTTAGCACCTGGTTTCCCACCATCTTTTCCATCAACTGGAGCTATTTCAGTGTATTTATAATCTGGTCCACCAAGACTCTTAATTCTTTGAGCTAATTTCTCCCCACTCTTAACTCCATCAACAGTTCCATCATTAACTCCACCATTGTTATCTTGAACTTCGATTAGAGTAATAATGTCAGGACTGTGAACTTCCTTAATAAATGAATTAGCAATCTTATCAACTTTTTCCTCTGGTGTTTCATCATGACCACTGCTATTTGCTGAAAAGTTTTCAATGTTATATGAAGCAATAGTTAATTTATCTTCTGAAGGATAAATTTTTGATACTTCACGTTTTAATCCACCATCTTGAATTGCTGGTACACTAGATGGGTCGATTTTATATGTTTTATTTTTATAAGTAACTACTCCTGTGATATTGTCATTAAAGTAATCTTTTGCTTTTGCTACAAATTTATTTCCTACAGTTACTGGCAATACTTCTGTATTTTGAACACCTGGACGAAGATTAACCCCACCAATGTTATTAAGTTTTTGACCTTTGTAGTCTCCTGGTAATACATAAATATCACCTTTATATTGTGGACCAGTAACTTTTGGTTTAGTTACTTCAACAAGCATCCCCTCTAGACTTTCCCAATAGTCTAATGCTTCAGTTTCTGGATTATATTTTGTTGGCGTATTATCCACCACATCTTTAGGCATTTTTTCTGAAATATTTAAAGCTTTTGGTAATTCTGCTTTTCCTAATTTTGTTATAGTTGCGTTAATGATTTGAGTAACTGTTAAACTTCCTGCTGGTTTTTTAAAAGTTTGACCTGGTTTTACAGAGTACTCTTCCATATACCCCTCTTTAACAGTTCCTTGAACTTTTAATAAATCACCTGATTCTACTTTATCTTTTGAAGCAACATAAACTGCATCAGATGTTCTTGGGTTGTTATCAGAAACTTTATCTTGAACATAAAAACCTGTTTTATCAGTTTTAGTAACTACAACATTGTTAATGATTACTTCTTTCCCAGCTAGAGGACTTTGATGACTTTCACCCTGTACCTCTCCAATGTTTTTAACTTCTTTTGGAGCAGTTGCTTTCGGATTTGTTGTTTCTGTTCCAACTGGTGTACCTTCATTTTTATCTGTTGTAGTAGCAGGCGTCACTACTTCTGTTTTAACCTCAGCTGCAGAGACTTCATTCGCCTCAGCAGATAAATAAGTTGCACCTACTCCTCCTAATACTGCACTTGCTAATAATATTGATAATTTGTATTTTTTCACAATATGAACTCCTTGTATATAAGTTTATACTAATTATTTTACTATTAATCCAATTAATAAGCAATATAAATTGTTTGCCTTTACAGAAATCTTCAATATAGATTTTTCCTATATTGAAGATTCTTAAAAATCAATAATAAAACTATTTAATTCTACTTTTTTCAGTTTTACAAACATAAATGATATAATAACTAAACCCTACCATTCCTATAAAAACTAACCAAGTATTTTTCTATTCCGACTTTATCAGTCAGTACCCCATTTACAGATAATAATACTGCTACAATGATAGATTCAAAAGTATAGAATATAGAAACTGTAGTTGTTCTATTTTTCATCACTTTTTCACTAAATATTTATGCATAAATACATTAACCTGTATGCCCATTAAAGTGAAAAATACAATGTACATCATAAATAGTGTAAAACTTAGCATATACATTTTGAATAAAAATAAACACTAATAGCATTCCAATATTTACTACTACAAATAAATATAAAATTCTTAGCTTCGATAATTTATCTGATAGTTTTTCGTATATAACACTTCCTAACATTCCACTAACCGATATACCGACCCAAATATACCCGATAATATCAGAGTCTAACTTTTTCAAATACAGCTTGCCACTGGTTTGATGGACCAAGATCTCAAAAATAGAGGGAATAACAAAAAGTAACATAAGAAATACACTACTTTTTACATATAAGGTTTCTTTTTAATGAATTTTTTCACCGTAACAAATGAACCTTTTAACATCTCAAAAGATATTTTTTGTGTCTGTTCTAATTTTTTTCATAAAAAAATGTATGTAAATAAAAACGAAATTGTAAAAACTATCATACTTAAAAATTATCGACAAACTTTTTATAATAAACATAAACGTACTTGGCACTTACAAATCCTATTACCGCTGAGAAAAAAATAGTGAATACAGTGAATTTCTAGAAAAAAAACTTTATCTATATCTATTTCTTTCATTATTCTTATTGTTCACATTGACCAACCAACTTGTTAAAGTTCCTGATTGGAATGACTCGGCAATAGCTGATATTATAGCAGATATGTATAGTAATATTAAACTATTACTAAGTAACAAGACTAGACCTACAACTTTAAAAAAATCATACTTAATAATATACTGTTTTTTTGCCCCTATATTATCGGTGATTGCACCACACGGAAGCTCAGTCATAAAAAGACGCTAACCAAAAAAATTGATAGATATAACCCGACTTCGGCAAAAGAAAAAAATCTTTCGATAGCAAGTAAATATATAAAATAGGATTAAAGAAAGATTGTCCGATTGTAAATAAAAATACTATATAAATAATAAAATTTTGTATTATTCATCTTCTTCCCCTACAATCTTATACATTTTTTCCATAATTATCTCTTTTCTAAAAACTTATAATCAACAAGATATCTTCTAATTAAAGAATAATCTGGATAAATATCCTTTATTGCTTCATTTAATTCCTTTTTCAGTAAATTCTAATGATTTTTTTCCTTTAACATCTCTAAAAACTAACTGAAGAACAGGGATCTTATTCTTTTCTTTTTTGGGGATTGTCATCAATTTATCATCTTTAAAATATTTTTGCTTTTTATTTCTTCCATAAAAGCCTCTTCCTTTCTGGTAGTAAAATTTAATTTTTTTATACATTATTATATGATGCAAGTTTAAAAATAAACCTCTACCATAGTTTAAACTAGGTTAGAGGTTTTTGCAATCTAAATTAAAAATTTATTTTTTTATTGACCTAAGACAAATACGTCTTCTGACTCTTTTTTTCTTCTTTTTTTGTTCCTTTACTTAAAAAGAAACTTTATTAGCAATTACAGACATTTGATAGTGTTTTTACCCCATTTTTATCTGTATAAATATTGTTATTTAGGCTTCCTACTATATTAAGTAAACTACCTTTTTTTCACAGTATTTAGCTGTATTTTTCTGCAGTTTTACCAAAAAGTAGTAAACTCAAAAAAATTCTGTATCATAATTTCCATCTTTATTTTTAAAATCAGATTGGACCGCTAAAGTTGCTTTTAATATAGCTAACTTTCTTATCGCTTTCTTTTTAATTCTGGCTTTTTAACTAGTCTTCCTATTAATATTACTTGATTAAGCATTATGTATCCTCCCTTAAAAATAATAATTTAGATTGCTATAAAAACATTTGGAAGACTCTAATTTTATATATTTTATGTATCAAATACCTTATTATAATTTTTAAAAATCTTATTTATGAATTAAAGTTACAAATACTTCCCCATCTTCTAAAAAGCTCTGCATTAATGTAATTATCCCCATCAAAAATGAAGAACTTTTCCCGGTTCTACAATATGAATTTCTTCATCATTTAAAAACACTTGTATTTTTTTCCTTTAACACAAGTAAACACTACAAAAGCTTCTGGATGGTTGTGTTTCGCTATTAGTTCACCTTGTTTCCCTGCTTTTTACTAATTTAAATCTATCGTGTTTTTTTAACAATCCCGCTTCTTCAAAAATTGTTCCAACGCTCATATCAATTCTCCTTATTTTAATTTTCATCCTCATAAATAATTCCTTTTAAAAACGTTTTTCTTATCTTTATTATAAAACTTTTTACTATATAAAAACAAATAAAATCCGTTTAAAATTCTAATTAATTAAGAGGGAGCGACTCAAAAATCATGATTTCTGAGAAATCATTTTTTTAAAGCCACTCCCTACAAACTTTATCAAATATCAAAAGCTAGTTTAAAAGCAAATTAATATATCAATAAATCATTGTATCTATAAATTCTTATATTAACCTTTTTTAGAAATCATTATATGTATATGTCCCTGTACCCCTATACTCTAGTGCAAATCGGACCATTTCTTTTCCCAATAGACTAGCCTCAATCGGACTATATTTTTTTGCTTTACCTTTCAGTAAAATTTGGAATATTGGAGAAATTCTCATCAATAACTCCTCAAAAAATCTCTGATTATCGCGTTTAGTAATAAGAAGTGATGGTTGAAATATTCTAAGCGTTCCAAGATTCATCTCTTTTAGCTTATCCTCTAGTTCACCTTTCAATGAACTATAGAAGTTTTTCGACTTACTATTTGCACCTATAGCTGAGACAACATTAAAACTTCTTACTTTCTCTTCACAAAGTTTTGCGAAATTCACGGTATAATCAACATCGATTTTCCTTTGATTTTCTTTTGAACCTGCTATTTTTATTGTTGTTCCAAGAGCTGCAAAGACATCTGCATCATCTAGAATACTTGTATCGAATCTCATATTTTCAAAGTCTATAACTATCTTAGTTAATCTACCATCTTCTGGTAATCGTGATATAGAGTTTCTCCCAAGAATATAAATTTTCTCGTAGAAATTACCATCTAATATTTCCTTTAAAATTTCTTTACCTACAGCACCCGTTGCACCTATTATTGCTACAGTATTCCCCATTTTAATTCCTCCTTAGAATAATAATGAAATTAAAGCCAATATTGGTAAACCACCTTGTTTTTATAATTATCTTCTTATCACTAGTTAAACCACCGTAAATTGCAACAAGAATAATATAAATTAATAACATTCCTACAATTTCTTTAGGATTTCTTGATAAAAATGCTCCGTACAGTAATCCAACTCCAATTAATCCATTATATACACCTTGATTTTTTTAAATAATGTATTCAGATTAGGTCTTTGTAATTCCTCTTTTTCTATATTAAATACTCTACTTGTACTATCAGAATCTGTAGCAAAAAGTTTCTAAATACATAATATAGAAAAAAATAATAATGCTACTAATACTGTTAAAATTGTTGTTATTATACTCATCCTTTATACCTCTTTTTATTTTAAATTATCATTAAATTTATTAAGAAGAATTTCCAACTGTTTAAAAATCATCATCTGTAAACTCCTCATCAATTAACGTTCTAATATTAGTTTCTTTGACGCACTGATTTATCTTACTCATAGAAAATTGTGTAATTTCAACTAACACTTCCCTATTATTATCTTCATTACGTCTTTTTCTTACATATCCTCCCTCTTCCAATTTTTTTCAAATGCCTTGTTATAGCAGCTGCATCTATTTCTAATATTTGTGCCATTTGCTTAGGTGTAGCGACCTCTACTTCATACAAATATTTAATTATTTGGAATCTGGTTAAACTAATTCCCAATTTTCCCCTCGAAAAATATTTGTAACTTTCCTCTCTAATAATTTTTATTTCATGTAGTAATTTTACAAATTCTTTAACGTCCATATTTTTCCTCCTTTATCAATTGACTTGTCAATTATCCGATATAAATAATCCTACTATATTATAATTGACTTGTCAATTTTTTTATTTTTTGTAGGGTTTTTTTCTTACAAAAAGTGTAAGGTATTTTCTAAAAAGACAAAAACTTTATACAATGCCATTTACAAACGCTTTCCAGTCTTATATAATAATTTTTATAAGTTAAATAGTTTAAGTAAATAAGCAATTAACAATTATACTATTGCAGATAAAACTTCTAAATAAAAAGGTTTTTCTACATATCAAACTATTTTAATTTAATATTATATATAATTGAAGTTAAGGAGGAATTTAAAATGTTCTCATTTCTAAAAGCTTCAGCACCTAAACCGAGAATCGACAGTGCTCGTACAGATGCTGAATATAAAAAACTTCGATGGCAAGTATTCTCAGGGGTATTCATTGGATACGCAGCGTACTATCTAATTAGAAAAAACTTCTCACTTGCTATCCCTTATTTAATTGACCAATACGGTTACTCTAAAGCTGATTTAGGGAAAGTTTCACTTGCCCTATCATTAGCATATGGTTTCAGTAAATTCATCATGGGTAACGTATCAGACAGAAGTAATCCTAAGTACTTTATTACTATTGGTTTAGTTGCTTCTGCTGCTGTCAGCTTAATTTTTGGTCTTGTTCCTGCAGTGCTATCTTCATTAACATTAATGATTTTCTTATCAGCACTTAACGGATGGTTCCAAGGTATGGGTTACCCACCTGGTGCTAAAACAATGACTAACTGGTTCTCAGCTTCTGAGCGTGGTGCTTGGTGGAGTTGGTGGAACGTTTCTCACAACCTTGGTGGTGGATTAATCGGACCTCTTGCACTTTTAGGACTTTCTGTTTTTGGTGCTTGGCAATCATTATTCTACTTACCAGCGACTATTGCTATTATCTTAGCAATTATTATGTTCTACCTAATGAAAGATACTCCAGAATCTGAAGGTTTACCACCTGTAGATGAATGGAAAGGTGAAAAAATTGTAGAAAAAGTTGAATCTGCTCATACATTATCAGCAAAAGATATCTTCTTTAAATACATTATTAACAATAAATTCCTATGGGCTATCGCAGTTGCTAACGTATTCGTATACTTCGTACGTTACGGAATTATCGACTGGGCTCCAACATACTTAAAAGAAGTAAAACACTTCTCTGTTGACAAACAAAGCTGGGCTTACTTCTTATATGAATATGCTGGTATCTTTGGTATGTTAGCTAGTGGTTACTTAAGTGACAAAGTGTTCAAAGGACACCGTGCTCCTCCAATGTTATTATTCTTAACAGGAGTACTTGTTGCAGTATTCATTTACTGGAAAAACCCTCCAGGTAATCCACTTATCGATAACATCTGTCTAGTAGCTATCGGATTCTTAATCTACGGACCTGTTATGATGATTGGTCTTCAAGCAGCGGACTTAGTTCCTCGTGTTGCTACAGGTACAGCTACTGGTCTTACTGGTCTATTCGGTTACCTACTTGGATCAGCAAGTGCTGGTTATGTAATGGGTAAACTTGTTGACGTGTTCGGATGGAACGGAGGTTTCTACGCATTAATTATTTCTTGTGTATTAGCATTCGTATTCATCGCATTAACATTATTCAAGAAAACATCTAAACAATTAGAAAACTAATATAAAAAACATCTCTATCAACTAAGATTATTAATCCTCCTTAAATGATAGAGATGTTTTTTTATTAAGATTAGTATCAAAAGAAATAAAAATACAGGACCAGTATACTTCTATGTCCTGTATAAATTACATTCTCTATAAGATTAAGTTAGATTTTAAATATTCTACTAGCTCACTTCTTTTTTTCGTATTAGTTTTTTCCATTAGACGTTTTTTATACGTATCCACAGTTTTAACACTTAGAAATAATTTTTTCTCCAATATCTGTGAGTGTATAACCTTCTACAATATATCTACCTACTTCTTTTTCTCTTTCACTAAGTTCGATTTCTTTATCCTCTTTGAATAATTCATAGAAAATCGTAGTATATTTATCATTTAGATATATTTCATCTTTTAACATAACTTTATCAATAGCTTGAAGTATTTCTTCATGAGCTGTACTCTTTGTTACATAACCAGAAGCCCCTAATTTAAATGCTTTTTTTATATAAGATTTATCTTCATGCATACTTAAAAATAATTACTTTTGTATTTATTTTTCTTTTCTTTTTATAACTTCTAATATATCATATCCACTTCCATCTGGTAATGATATATCACATATAAACAAATCATAAATATTATTATTAATCTTTTCTAAAAATTCTTTTTACTTGAACAATCATCAATACCACTAAATTCCATGTTATCCTCTAGAAGAACTTTTTATACCAATTTTTATCAATTTGTGATCATCAATCAATAATATTTTTCATCATTTTTCTCCTCTATTATCATTTTCTGTTTTTAAATTTACACATAAGTATAGTTGCATACTTGTTATTTTTTTAATAATTTAAATTCACCAGAAAAAAATCAAAAATTCTTTCCTGTATCCCATATATTCCTAAACGTCCTTGTTTTTGCTAATTCCACACGTTCTTTAGTCAATCCTATTCCATTATCTGCAATAGTTAAAAATTATATAATCTGTATTTTCATATAATTTAATTTGTACTTCTATAGCACCAGAATGTCGTTTTATATTTGATAGTGATTCTTGTACAATACGATATAACGTAATATCAAAGTTATTATTTTTTTACCACCTTCATAGTTAGAATAGAAATTAACATCTATCCCATATAAATTTTTATAATCCTCAACATATTTCGTAATTACTTCACTTAAACTTAATTCCGCACTAGGTGGTCTTAAATTAACAGCAATATTTCTAATATTACTTAAGCTATTTTCTATTTCAGACTGAATCAATATCAACCTGTCTTTTTTTCTTTTTATCACTTTCTTTTTCTACTAAGTTACTTATAAGAAATAATAAACTAGCTAGAGATTGGCTTACTTCATCATGAAGTCTCCCTTGAGAGCATTTTTTCTCTTCTTCTTGAATTCTAAATATTTTATTCAATAGATAATTATTTAATTTCTTATTCTTTTTATTATTTTTCAACCATTTCATTTATAGAACTAACAAGAACATGAAAATCCCTACTATAATTGTCTTTTTCAATTTTTAGTCCCTATAGTCACCCCTCACGTATAATTTCATCTGTTACTAAAGTCAAATCTTGAACAGGTTTTTTTCAATTAGTTTAGAAACATAATACGCAATAACTAATAACATAACAAATACTATCATATTTAGAATTAATATTCTTAAAAATTGACTATATGTTTTTCATATAAATATCTTTTGTATAAAAACCAATTCTTATATAACCAATATTAACATCATCTATAGATGAAATATATTCTAATAACTCACCTTTTGAACTTCTATATTTTTAAAATTATTTAACTGTTCATCATTGAATGTTACAATTTTTTTGAGGGACTTCTTTTAATGTTTTACCTAGAATATTTTTTCTCATTATCGTAAACTATAATATAAGCTACTTCATTATTTAATGAAGCACTATGTATCTTCTGGTGTATCTCATACGTATTTTTCTGTTTTTATATTTTTCTGAAATATTACCTGAAAGTTGATAGTAAGTCTGCGTAATTCTATCTTTTTAGAGCACTTTTCCAATATATTTTTATTATTAACATAAGTATACGCTAAAAATCACACTTAAGTATATCGTATAAATTACAATGAAAAATATAATAATCTTATTTTTTTATCTTTAACTTCGCCATATGCTAATCCTCACTTATTAAATTTGGATAATCACTAGCCTTTGTTTCTTCATATTTTTTCAATTTGTAGCTGTGACAATGTATTTTTATATTAGCATCTTGATTTATTGATATTAATATTTGTTTAAGTTTATCTTTTTCTTCATAATTTTTATGTGTTACTACTGGCCCCTGTTGCAAACCTCAGGAAATGTCTTTATAATTTTAATATTAAAAAGCTGTATCAGGAAAATTGTTATACAAATACTGTAATGCCCAATCGTCAACTATTGCTGCTTTCACTGTTCCATTAGCCACTTGATTTATTGATTCCTCGTGACTGTGTGTAAAATAACTATTACTAAAAAACTTATTCACCGACATTCCATTTTTAAAATAATCATTCATCACTAAATACCCAGAATAACTGTAGTATCTACAAATGCAAAACTCTGATTTTTTAAATCTTCTATATTATTTATATTTGAATCTTTTTAGTAATAACTATAGGATGATAATATGTTTTTCCCCTATTAGGCCCTAGCTAACAATTCTAATGAATCCTTATCTTCATACAATGAATATGCTCCTGTCGATAAAAATGCAACATCTATCTTATTATTTTTTTAAGTAATACGTTAATATCTCTATAGCTTTTTCTGTATTAATTTCACTTTTTATTCAACTTCTCACCAATATAATTAGCCAACTCTTTTTCCAAAAATATAACTCTTATTATCCCCAGTTACTGAAATTAAACCAATTCTTAAAGTTTCATCATCCTTTGTACTATTATCAACAGTTTCAGTAACTTCTGAGAAATCTATATACTCTTCTTTGTTTATTTTTAAAAACAAAAGGTAATATTATTAATAGCACTATAGAAAGGATTACTACAAGAAAACTTGTAACTATTTTTCTTCATTTTCTTATCCAACCTTCTAAATATCTTTTTTCCAATAAAAATATAATTACTATATTAATATTTTTAAAAATTATTTAACAAATAGAATTAATACTATTTATCTTTTTATTAATAGTATAACACTTTATTAACAATGAAAAAAAGAAAAATTACTAACTTTCAATTAGTAGCTATCTTCTTAAAAATTCAACAACTATAGTATACTTATGTTATTGTTAAAATACCAGAATTAAATATTGCATTTTTAAAAAACTATTCTAAATACTGTCTTATATTGTTATTTCTATTAATACTAAATAAAAAGGAGTGATTAAATCTCACTCCTTCTTTTAGTTTAGATACTTACTAGCTCTCTTATACTAAGATTAGCCATATTAGCTTTTTATTTTTTTAATAAATTCTCTAACCCACTCTGGATTAAATTTAGAATAATCTCGAAGTGCCCAACCAATAGCTTTTATTAATGAAAAATTCACTATTACCTAGGTTGTTTACTAAAAAATATTATCTAAAATTTGTTCATCTACTTTATCTTTAAGTGACAATTGGTATAAAATAGCTACTCGTCTTAACCAAATATTACTATCCTTACTCCACTCAAGCATTATTCTGATCATAACCTTCAATACGAATAACTAAGCTTCCCACAACCTTAGCAAGTAAATCAACAGTATCCCACCAAGATTTTTGTAACTATTAGATATTTTTAATCTTGAAATATCTTCACGTTTTAAAAATCTTTTGTATTGCTTTCAGATAATAGACAACCGCATATTGAAATTTCTCTTTCTTCTTTATTCCAACAACGCTCAACAAAAATCCCAATCAATGGTTTTAGTCTTTCTAGCATCTGGAAAATATTTTTTATAAATTTCCGTTCTAGTTCCACCACGTATACCTAAAAATCTAAATTTATCTTGTATATACTTTTCCATTGATTCAGCTAAAAGTTCATTACTATTTTTCGAAAGTCATTTATTAAATCTGATAATTTCATAATATTAAGTAGAAATTCTTATCTATTATTTTTCTAAACTTGCTTTTAATGAATCCAGCGAATAATGGGTGTGCTTTTTCTGGACGTGATTTGAATTCTGTGGAATTGACCAGCTACAAACCATGGGTGTTCAGGAATTTCACGATTTCAACTAATTTACCGTCTGGACTAACTCCTGATAATACCATTCCTTTTTGAGTTAAACGATCACGATAGAAGTTATTGAATTCATATCTGTGACGGTGACGCTCAGTAATATTGATTTCTCCATATTCTTTATGAGCGACATGATCCTTCCGTTAATGTACACGGATAGCTTCCTAAACGTAAAGTTCCTCCCATTTCAACAACATTTTCTTGATCTGCCAATAAGTTAATAATTGGGTATGGTGTATTTGGATCTAATTCCGAAGAATGTGCTCCTGTTAAACCACATACGTTACGTGCAAACTCAACAGCAGCAAGTTGCATACCTAAACAAATACCGAAGAATGGTACTTTGTTTTCACGTGCATATTTAATAGTCGTAATTTTTACCTTCTACTCCACGGTCACCGAAATCCACCTGGTACTAAAATTCCATCAGCATCTTTAAGATACTCATGAACATTTTCTTCTGTAATATCTTCAGATTGAATCCAATCGATTTTCACTTTTGCATTATGTTTGTATCCAGCATGTTTTAGAGATTCTACAACTGAGATATATGCATCATGAAGTTCTACATATTTACCTACTAATGCGATTCTTACATTCTCTTTTAAGTTATCCACTCTATCCACTAATGATAAACCATTCAGTCATATCCGCTTCTAGTGCAGTTAAACCAAAAATGATTTAACACGATATCATCAATTTTTTTGAGCTTTTTAGATTTACTGGTAATTGATATAAGTTACTTACATCACGACTTTCAATAACATTTTGTTTTGGAATGTCACAGAATAATGAAATCTTAGCACGTAGCTCATCGTTTAGAGCAAGTTCATTTCTAACTACAATAATATCTGGTTGAATACCTAAACCACGTAATTCTTTACCAGATTGTTGTGTTGGTTTAGTTTTCATCTCCCTGCCGCTTTAATGTATGGTAATAATGTACAGTGAATAAAAGCATACATTTTCACGTCCCTAAATCACTACGAATTTGACGAATTGCTTCTAAAAATGGTAAAAGATCTCGATATCTCCAGTTGTTCCGCCGATTTCTGTAATAACTACATCAGCGTCACTTGATTCTCCTGCTAGTAATACTCGTGATTTAATTTTCATTTGTTACGTGAGGAATTACTTGAACTGTTCCGCCTAAATAACCTCCACGACGTTCTTTTTCAATAATTGAAGAATAAACTACGTCCTGCAGTTACGTTAGAATATTGACCTAAGTTAACATCGATAAATCTTTCATAGTGACCCTAAGTCTCAAATCAGTTTCAGCTCCATCTTCTGTAACGAAAACCTCTCCGTGTTGATATGGACTCATTGTTCCTGGGTCAACGTTTAAATATGATCAAATTTTTGTAATGTTACTTTTAATCCTCTATTTTTAATACACGACCTACTGATGCTGCTACAATACCTTTTCCTAATGATGATACTACTCCACCTGTTACAAAAATATACTTGTCATTGTGTTCTCCTTCTATTGTAAATAATAAAACCCCCTACGAAAAACTTCGCATGGGGTGGTTTCTAAATCACTCTTAAGAGTGCCCGTATATTATTCTAGCATAACGCTAAATTTTTAGTAACTAAAAATAATTCGATATATTGAATTTTTCTATTAGTATTTACTAAAAGAATTTGAATGAACTAAATGGATAGTATCTTAGCTTACTTTCCTATCATTGCTTCTTTTTAACAAATCCAAATACACGACTATCTGTACTGTGTTGTCTGTTATCTCCTAATACAAAGTATGTCCCTTCTGGCACAGTTTTTAGATTTTGTACTACTTAAAAATTCAATATTGAAGTCTGGTGTAAATGGTGCAGTTCCAGAAGCATTAGCTTTTATTTTTGAGCTAAGTACGGCTCGTCAACTTTTCGTCCATTCACATATAATACATCATTTCTGTATTCAATAGTATCTCCAGGAACTCCGATTATACGTTTAATATAATCATCAGTTTCATTTAGCATGGAAGACAACCTCGTCTCCCTCGCTCATACTTACTGAATTTATTAACAAAAAACCTTGTCGTTATCAGCAAATGTATAATCCATCGAATGTCCTTTACTGTAAAGGTGCGATAAGGTATGTGCTTATAAGAAGGTAAATAGCAATAGAAACTACTAACTACTACCCATTCAATAATTTCTCTTAAAATTTTCACTAGTATATCCTCTTTAATTTTTATTATATGATAAATTATTCTATCATATATTAATATAAAATCAAAAATAATTCCCTTTATATTAACAATATCAAAATATAGAATATTATTTTGTAAGCACTATTATTGTATTATCTATATGCTATAATTATCTGTACGGGAGTCTGTGAACAGTCTGAGAGGAAGATTAATATTTCGACTGAACTCATCTGATAATGCCAGCGTAGGTACACTTAGCTTAAAGATCAAACTTAGACCCCCTTATATTGTAAGGAGGTTTTTATTTTGATAAATTGCAGTATTGCATTACAAATTCTTCCGCTTGATAATCATGATGGAAGATTAAAAATCATAGATAAAGTTATCTATTTTCTACAAAATAAGCATTCAAATGTAACCGTTAATTCCATTCGAAACTGTATTTGAAGGTGAATTCAATGAGCTTATGGATACTCTTAAAGAATGTCTTATCTCAGCTGGGTGAGGATAGTAAAAATATTTTTTGCAAAATGTGAAAAATTAATTATGGAGAAGTTTTAACTATAAATGAAAAATTGACAAATTTAATCAATAAATATGCAGCAACTATTTCAATGTTGTTCCTAGTGATTATTTGGCAAGGAGCTGGTAATCTCGGACTACTTCCAAAAATACATCATACCTACACCTGTTGAAATAGTAAAGCATGTATATTACGAACTATTAATATTTCACAGCAAAATCACCCCTACTCGAGGCTATAATAGGTCTATTCCTAGGATAGTCATAGCATGGCTTCTGCTTTTAATTATGGATAGTATCTCATATTTAACAAGGCTATCTATCCCTTCTTGTATTAACTCAAACTATACCAACTATTGTATTGCAACTATTCTTGTTTTATGGTTAGGATATGGACTTACACCAAAAATTGTATTAATTGTTATAACAACAACTTTCCCAATAGTTGTAAGCATATCTAGATGGATTTAGAAACTGTGATAAAGATATGATTACTTTTATTACAACTAATGAATGCTAGTAAATTACAAAATACTTTGGCACGTAAAAATTCCAACTAGTCTTAGCTACTTTTTATGCCGGACTTAGAGTGAGTGTATCTTTGAGGCCTTTATAGCAGCAGTGGTTTGCTGAATGGTTAGGTGGATTTGAAGGACTTGGAGTTTATATGATTAAAGCGAAAAATTATTTGAATACGATACTATGTTCGCAATCATAATACTAGTATCTGTTATCAGTTTATTAAGTATCGAACTTGTTAAACTAAGTGAGAAAAATTTATTAAATGGAAATACATAGGAGAAAAATCATGAAAAAGATATTAACTAGCATTTTTGCTTTTTATCTTAGTAATTTCATTAACTGCATGTAGTACAGTTAATAAAAATGCAGAGAACTTAAAAAGTGGATTTCGTACTTGACTCGCTGATTAACACAAACCACACTGGTTTATATGTAGCTAAAGAAAAAGGATACTTCGCTGAAGAAGGTATTGACCTCGACATTAAGCCAGCACCTGAAGACAGTACTTCTGACTTAATTATTAATAATAAAGCACCTTTTGGTATTTACTACCAAGACTCAATGGCTAACAAACTTTCTAAAGGTGCAGAATCACTGCCGTAGCTGTACATTATCGAAATACAACACTTCTGGTATCATTTCACTTAAGAAAAACAATATCAAAGAACCAAAAGACCTTGAAGGTAAAAAGTATGGAACTTGGAAACGATCCAGTAGAATTAGCAATGGTTAAATCATTAATCCAAAAAGCAAGGTGGAGATGCTAACAAATTAAATCTAGCTCCGAATACAGATACAAACTCTGTTACTCCACTAGAAAATGGTCTTTTTCGATGCTGCTTGGATTTACTATGCATGGATGGTAAATTAGCTGAAAGCATGAAATTAGATATTAACTACTTCTATCTAAAAAGATTTCAATAAAAGATTTAGACTACTATTCTCCAGTAATTATTGCTAATAACGATTACTAAAAGAAAAATACAGAAGAAGCTAAAAAGTTCTTAGAGCTATTAAGAAAGGATATGTTCACGCTATAGAACATCCTGAAGAAGCTGCAGAGATTTTAATCAAAAATGCTCCAGAATTAAAAGATAAAAAGATTTCATCCTTGAATCTCAAAAATATCTATCTAAAAACAATATGCATCAAACAAAAGATCACTGGGGTGAATTCTGATAACAGATGGAATGCATCTCTACCGTTGGGGTTAACGAAAACAAAATTACAAAACAACCTCTTGCAGAAAAACACTGGATCTCAGCAATGACTATATAAAATAATGAATATACTATCAATAAAAACTTATCTTTCAATTATCCAAACAATAAAATACTAAAAGATATAAACATCTCATGTCGATAAAGGTGAAGTCGTATCTATACTTGGTGGAAGTGGTAAGTTGGTAAAACCACACTTTTCAACATTATCGCAGTATAAATCTCTTCAAAGTGGAGAAATCTCTATAAAAAGGTAACACAGACTATAAAGGTCGTAAGTTACATGCTTCAAAAAGACTTATTATTGGAACATAAGACTATTATTCAAAACATTATACTTCCTCTTTAATAAGAAAAAAATTAATAAAAAGAAGCAGAAGAAGAAGCGATAAAGAATCTTAAATTATTTAATCTTTTACGAATATAAAGATAAATATCCTAGTGAGTTAAGTGGCGGAATGCGTCAAAGGGTTGCACTACTTCGTACATATATGTTTAAAGAAGAACTATTCTTACTAGACGAACCTTTCAGTGCACTTGATGCTATTACAAAAATATCATTACATTCTTGGTATCTTGAAATCAAGAATAAACTTGATATAACTACTCTACTAATCACCCACGATATAGACGAGGCTATTGGACCCAAGTGACAGAATTTATATCATTAAAAATAAACCTGGTGAAATTGTATCTGAAATAAAAATAAATCTTGATGAACAAAAATCAAGATGAACAAAAACTTAAATATAAAAAGAGATACTAAATATACTTGGATTATAATAATACACCCTAGCGTGAACTTTTCACACTAGGGTGTATTTAATTATTTATAAATACTATATTTTTTTATTGATTAAATAGATTAACACTGCAGGTATTACTGTAAAAACATTAATTTATATCCAAATACTTCTAACGCAAGAAATATAGGTGCAATGTATGTCTTAGTTGCCGCTGAAAATACTAAACAATATCCCTAAGGCTGCTGTTACTAAAATAGGTAGGCCCAACCAAGTTCCTAAAATCACACCACAAGTCGCTCCAATCGCAAATAACGGCGTAACCTCTCCTCCACTAAAAGCCAATCCCCTGTACAAACTGCAGTTAATACGATTTTTAGTATAAAATCATAAACTTGAATCTGTTCAAAGTTTGTAAAAAGATATCCCAATTAAATTCGTACCTAACGAGGCATATCTGTACTCGAAAAACGAAACTAGTTAATATAAAAAGCTGCTAAAAGTATCCATGTTATATTCTTATTAATAGCTACTAATTCTTTTATTTTTTTCTTTGAAGGAGAACAAATAAGATTCCCTACAAAAACAAAAATAACTCCAACTAAAACTAATTTAGAAATAAACTCTAAATTTATATTAATTTCACTTACATCTATTGCTACGAAGAATTTTTCCAAACCTAATTTATGTGACAAAAATGCACTTATATACGCTGCTACAATATATGTTACATACTCATAAATTTTATTTATTGTAAAGTTAAATTTGCCACTAACAACCTCTAAAATGAATACTACAGTAGCTAATGGAGTTTGGAATAATCCAGCAAAACCACAAATCATTCCTAATTTTACGAAAAATTGTTTTTCTCTGTACTGAAAATCATTTGAAGCCATATTACCACCAATTGCTCCACCCAACTGTGCACAGCTACTCCTTCACGTCCTACACTCACACCGAAGCTATGTGCCAATAAAGTATTTAAAGTCAAAATAAACGGAAATTTCCATGTAACTTTCTCTTTTTTATTAGTTGCCGCTTCAATAAAATACTTCATACCTATCGCACCGGTATGTAAATATTTATTACTAAACTTAGTAAAAAGATTAATATCAATAGTGTTAAAATTAATAAATACTTGTAATAATTACTAGTTAACTCTATTAGCTTTAATAACGTTTGACCAAATAACGAACAACAAATCGATATTAATAATACAGTGCTCACTACTCTTATGTAATAATTTTTCAACATATTATCTACACTTCTCTCCTTTAAATATAAATCTGAGAAAGAAATTCAACTAAATTCCCTTCTCAGATTCTTTTACTATTGATTCTTCTTAAAAACTTAGATTTGATTTTTCGGTCGATCATAACTGAATCCTTCTCCTATAATATCATGAACTTCAGTTATTGTCACAAAAGCCTGAGGATCAATTTTATAAACTAAAGATTTCAGTTTTCCTATTTCATTTCTTGAAACTACACAATAACCTATATTCAAATCTTTCTTAGAATAGCTTCCTTGTCCTTTTATATAAGTTAACCCACGACTCATATCTTCTTGGATTTTTTAGTGATAAGTTCTATTTCAGATGAAACTATCATTACACCTTTTCCAGGAACTCCACCTTCAACAACATAGTCTATTACTTTAGTACATATAAAAAAATATAAATTAAAGTATATAGAATCGCTGGAAAAGCTCTTTAACTACAACAAATGTTAATACAATGATAATACCATCAATAATTTGAATGATTCTTCCGATTGAACTACCTGTATAAAGTTGAACAATTTTTGCTACTATATCTACTCCCCTGTTGTTCCTCCTGCTAGAAAGACTATCCCTAGACCCTAGACCAGCTAATAATCCTCCAAATACAGCAGCCAGCAACCTATCTCCACCAAGATACTATTACTATATGATACTTTTTCAAATATTCCTATCCAAAAATGTTAACATAATAATACCATAAACTGTATATAGCATCATTTTCCTATCTAGCATTTTTATATCCAATAATTAACAAAGGAATATTTACTAGTATAGTACCAATAGATACCGATAATCCAACTGCATATAAGAGTAATAATGCTATCCCTGTTCCTCCACCTTCTGCTAATTTATTCGGTACATTAAAATGCATAATAGCAAAAGAATAAATAGCGCATCCCAAAGATATTATAAATAATTCTTTTTAAAATTTTTTTGAAATTTATATTTTTAACATTTTTTCTCATAGTGCACCCCCAAAATCAATCTCATCCCTAATTATAACAGGTTTAAGAATGTTAGACAACTACAGTAAATAATATTTTTACTCCTTTTATTTTTATAAATTTCATCTTTTCTTGAGACATTATTACAAATTTGTACTATAATTATAATATCAATATTGAGGTTGACTTTTAAAAATGAATAAAAACTTCATACCTAATTATCTTACCCTTTGTAATATTTTTGTGGTTTTTATGTCTATTTTAACAACATCACATAAATATTTTTATCTGGGGTACTGTCTTTTATTATTTTAGCTATGCTTGCAGATAGATACGATGGTATTGTCGCAAGAAAAACTTGAGTTGTTTCTGAAAATAGGTCACGACTTAGATTCACTATGTGATGTGGTAAGCTTTCGGAGTTGCTCCTGCCATGCTCGTTTTTGAAATATTTGTTACTAATGATAAACCATCAACTTTATTAATGGTTATTGTAGCTATTCTTTTGTGGTATATACGTATGTTGTGGGAGCTTATCGATTAGCTAGATTTAATGTTACAAAAATGAAAAATGGATATTATCAAGGAGTCTCTATTACTACATGTGGAACAGTACTTGCAATAATTGCACCAATTAAATTACCAAGCATTGCAATACTAATACTATTAATAATAAGTTCATACTTAATGATAAGTAATATAAAAAAATATATATAAAAATATTATAATTGTAATGTGTACCAAAGATTCTGGACATGTATATATTTTGTTTAAATAAGTGGATGTCTCTATATTATACAGGAGACATCCATTTTGTTTTTGATTGAATTCTCTTATTCTTGTAGTAATATATATTATATCGTGAATAAATATTATATATGTTTTACTCTGCTTAGAAGTTAACATCACGAATATTATAATTAACTTTTATAATTGATATTTTATCCCAAAATAAGTAATCCCTAAAAATAGTTATTACTTTAATTTTTACTTTTTATTTATTATATAATCTTATAGGACTATATTAAATTTTTATATATGAGCATCTTAATGATATTTACAGAAATTAGCAGCGACGAACTACAAATAGTACAAGAAAAATAATAATCGTTACTTTTTGCAACAAGCTGCTGTATATAGTAAAATGCTAAATTTCAATAAACTAAAGACAAAAATTTCTTTGCAGTAAAGGAAAATAACACAGTTCTAGTATATGCAACATTTATTTACTTCCTTACAAAAATTCTTTCTATAAAGTTACTGCTCAACACGGTCCTATAATGGATTATTCCAACACAGAATTAGTAACATTTTATATGACTGAATTAAAAATATTTTTGCTAAAGATTTTCGTGTTCTATGTGAGGGTCAATCCATTCTTAAATGAACAAATTTATAAAGATATCGAATATATTGAAACTACTAAGGAAGCTATTAAAACAGATAAAAATATTAACTTCACTAGGATACAAAACCACTTAATCGATGACTTATTCACAAACCCTACTCTAGCTTCTCGTTGTATATACTCAGAGAATTAGAAGAAACTCTTACTGAAGATACAATACTGAAAACTGTTTCGACTATGGCTAAACGATCAGTAACAAAAGCAATAAAAGAAGGAATAATTGTAAAAGAACGACATTTTTTAATGATAAAGATGCCGAAATATTTGATTCAATAAACAAAAAGTACAGAAGATAGAATTAACTTTCGTGATTAGAACTAGTGAATACTTTAGAAATCTGAAAACTGCATTAGGTGATAAGCTTCACCTTATGGTTTCTTATTTAGATTGTAATTTACTTATTTCTAAATTAAATGAAGAAAATTAAAGAATACAACATAGAAAAAATAAACTAACAGAAAAACTTGATACCGGAAAAAGTAAATCCAGAAAAACTAAGTAATAAAATAACTAGAATAACTGAATCAATTGATCTCAATAATGAAAAATAGCTAAGATATCTTCTTTAAAAAGAAAATGGAAATATTGTTTATCTTTCATGTGCAAGCTTTTATAGAGACAAAACAAGATTTCTACTCCACTTACTGGAGGGAAATGAAAAAGAATTTTCTAGATTTAACGGTTCATACTTAGTAATGTATACAATGATTAAATATGCGATTAGAAATCAGTTCAAAATTTTTAATTTCTTTTGGAACATCTAAAAATTTTCACATCTGAAAACGCTACTGATTATAGCGTTCTTCAATTCAAACGTCATTTCAATGGAAATGTAGAGTACTTTATGGATAATTACGAAATTAGAAATGTTATTGGAAAAATTTGAAAATATATTACAAAAAGGAATTGAGTTTTTAGCTCAGTTCCTTTTTTCTTATCTATTCTGATTTTTGGCTGCTTTTTAGTAGCTGGTCTTTTCTTTTTCTGAAGTTTATTGTTTTCTGGATACATTACTTTGTCTACTAGTCCATACTCACATGCTCTCTTCTGCTGTTAGATAATTATCACGTTCTGTATCACGTTCAATAGTCTTAATAGTTTGACCTGTTCTATCTGCTAAGATTTTTGTTTAATTTTTCTCTCGTTCTTAGAATGTGTCTAGCTGCAATTTTCTATTTCTGTTGCTTGACCTTGTGCACCACCCTAATGGTTGGTGAATCATTACTCTGCATTTGGAAGAGTATATCGTTTACTAATAGTCCCAGCTGCAAGTAAGAATGCACCCATACTAGCTGCTATCCCCATACAAATAGTAACAACATCACATTTAATATGTTGCATTGTATCATAAAATTGCAAAACCAGCTGTTACACTTCCACCCTGGTGAATTAATATAAAAATATATATCTTTTTCACTATCTTGTGCTTTCAAAAATAAAAGCTGACTTGTTATTGAATTTTGCTACTCGATCGTTTACATCAGAACCTAGAATTATAATTCTGTCTTTTTAATAATCTTGAATAAATATCGTATGCTCTTTCCTGAGAAGTTTGCTCTATTACTGTAGGAATTAAATTCATTTTCTTACCTCCTAATTTTCGCTTTTCACTAGATATTATATATCAAAAATGGTCAATTAGCAACTTTTTCCCTTTCTTATCATTCTATATCCCCAATAAAATAACACTTAAATTTAAATTAAAAATCGGGAGTGACTCAAAAATCGTGATTTCGAAGAAATCGATTTTGTCGAGTCACCCCCTGCACAGTTTATTAGATATATAAAAAGCTTTTCTAAAGCGATTTTAGATATCAATAAACCACTGCGTCTATGAGTTCTCATATACACTTTGTTAAAAGTTAGGTCATTTTGGTCAGCCCCGAATCTTGTATAAAATCTATAATCTATAAGAATGTTCTTTAAAGTTACCTACTATTGTATTTACAGCACTTACAGTAATAAATGCTTCTGGACAATTTTTTGCTACCAATTTACGCAGTAGATGCATTTCATTTTGTTGAATGACCAAAATTATCATTCGTTTCTTCTCGTGTGAATACCCACCTTCTACGTCCATAATTGTTGATCCTCTATGTAAAGTATTATTTATAACTTCAACCATTCTTTCAGGATTACTACAAATAATTGTACATTGAATATAAGCTGAGAAGAATTTCTGAACACCTTTCATCGTCTGATTACGTACAAAACTCATAACAAGAGCATACATTACATATTTTATATCATATCCAGACAATCGTATATATTGTATGTCTTGAATTAGAAATACAGTTGGTAAACTATAGTTAAACCGTGATGAGATGAATTTCCCTGTATTGTCTGTCCCTCCAGTTGAAGCTCCTGCTAGAAGGCAAACTACATCGCTAATCCCAAATAATTCCACAGCAACCAGAGAATCTCCTAGATTTACTGGTGGTATAATTTTTGGCAGATTATTTATCAAAAACGATGATACACTTATCATATACCTGTCAGAATTACGAACTTACGGCCAATATATCTAAATCTAAATAAAAATAACGGTACATTTAGAACAAACTGTGTAGTATCAATTTCTTTTATTCCTGTTAGTTTATTTATTACTAGGCTTAACCCTAAAGGCTCCACCTGCCCAATATTATTTACCGGTATTAATAATCCAGCATATATTGAAAAATAAAATTGTTCCAAGTACTATTACATTTTTCTGACTGTTTATGTTGATCGAGTTGTATAAATCGTATCTGATAATTTCATGATATCCTTATCCTTTATTTTTTTATCCTGTATATATTTTAATACAAATCAATATTTAAAACAATTAAAAATTGATTATCTTTCACAAAACATTAAGAAATAATTCATTTTATAGGCATTTTGTGTTAAAATTTAGGTAATAGACTTTTTAGTTATTATGATATTGAAAGAAATTTTGGGAGTTGTTTTTAGATAATTTATGCAGTAATAATTTTTCTATTTACGGATTCCCTTTTGAAAGGAGCTATATATGATTAAACCTATAATACATAACAAAACAAAAAGAAATTTTTAAAAAACAATTGAAGAAAATAAAGTGAGAATGTATGTTTGTGGACCTACTGTTTATAATTATATTCACATTGGTAATGCGCGTCCTATTATCGTTTTTGACGTTGTTCGCAAATATTTAGAACATAGTGGTTACGAAGTAGATTTTATCTCTAACTTTACAGACGTTGATGATAAAATTATTAAAGCTAGTAATGAAGAAGGAATTTCTACAAGTGAATTAACTGACAAGTACATTAATGCCTTCTTTAAAGATTATGATGCACTTGGATGTAAGAGAGCGACGAAAAATCCTCGTGTTACTGAATACATGCAAGAAATAATTAACTTCATCGCAAAACTTGTTGAGGAAGGTTATGCATATGAAGCAAAACGGCGATGTTTATTTTCCAGAACACGTAAAAAGAAGATTACGGAAAATTAGTAAACAATCTATCGATGACCCTAATTAGTGGTGCTCGTATTGAAGTTGGGGAACATAAAGAGAAGATCTCTAGATTTCTCGCATTGTGGAAAAAGCTAAACCAGGTGAAGTAAATGGGACAGTCTATTTGGTGAAGGCCGTCCAGGTTGGCATATTGAATGTTCTGTAAATGGCAAAAAGAAACTCTAGGTGATACACTCGACATCCACGCTGGTGGACAAGACTTAACATTCCCTCACCACGAGAATGAAATTGCACAGTCTGAATGTCACAAACCATGCACCATTCAGCAACTATTGGATGCATAATGCATTTATTAATATCGATAATGTAAAATGAGTAAAAGCTTGGTAACTTCCGCCTTGTAAAAAGATATTATTGCAGAAATAGACCCACTGGTGCTTCAGCTTATTCATGCAAGGACAGTTCACTACAGAACTCCAATTAACTACACATTAGAAAACATTGAACTTAGGAAAACAAAACTATGAAAAATTAAAAACTTCTTATCAAAACCTACAATTCAGATTAAAAATAATATGACTCGAAGAAAAACTTGATACAGAAGTTGTAGCATTAGTTACAGAAGAATAAAACAAATTTGAAGAATATATGCAAGATGATTTCAATACTAGCAAATGCACTTTCTTCTTGGTATGAAATCGTGAGAATATCTCAATTCATACACAGCAAAAGAAGCTGTCAACAAAGAAACTTTAGAGCTAATTAACGCTGCATTTGAAACTTATAGTTCTATTCTTGGAACAACGTAAAAGAAGATAATACACTTGATAGTGAACACATCGAAAGTTTAATAGCTGAACGTGAGGAAGCTCGTAAAAACCGTGACTTCGCCTTAGCTGATAAAATTAGAGATGATTTAAAAGAACAAGGAATTATCTTAGAAGATACTAAACAGGGTGTACTGATGGATATAACTTTTTACATTTACTGGACTTCGCTAATCCCAACTCAAAATGCAAGCTTTAACCCCTTGCCTACATTGGAGACAGCATCTATGATATTATGAGTAGAGAATACGTTATGAAAAATCACTTAGGAAAAATAAATGATCTTCACAAAACAGTATCTACTATCGTATCAGCGAGAGCTCAAGCGAGTTTTATGGAAAACATATTTAAATAATAGTATATTAACAGAACAAGAAGAAAAATTTATAACCGTGCAAAAATCACAACTCTAAAGCAAAGAATGCAAGCATTATGGAGTATAAACTTGCTACAGGTTTAGAGGCTAGTCATTCGGTTATTTATATTTAGAAAAACTTTGAAAGATTGGAGGAAATGTTTAACTACATAATTAGATTATATGAAGAAAAACAATAAACACTATAAAAGAACTAAGACTAAAACAAAGAACAAAAATCCCTCAAGTTCAAAACTCCTGAGGTTGATTTAGATAAAAGAAGTAATTGCTGGTCGTAACGCCATATTGAAGCTATTAAACTCAGGACGCGAAATTAATAAAAATTTTTATTCCAAGAAGGTATTGAAAAAGGAAGATTAAAATCTATTTTTCGCCATCGCAAAATGAGAAAATCATTTGTCAAGAAGTTCCAAACGTAAATTAGATAACTCAACTACTGAGCGTCACTAAGGGTTATCGCCTGTATGCACCGTATTCTTATTTTGAACTTGATGAAGTAGTAAATAATCTAGAGATTAATAAGGATACTACTCTACTAATTTTGTAGCATCTGAAGCATCCACATAACCTTGGAGCGATTATTAGAACTGCTGAGGCAAGTGGTGTTAAAGCAATAATAATCCCTAAACGTCGTGCTGCTGTAGTTAGTCAAACTGCAGTTGAAGCATCTGCTGGGGCGAATTGAACACATGCCCTGTTATTCAGTGTTTCAAATTTAACTGATGCTATTAAAAAGCTAAAAGAAAAAGGATTCTGGATTGCTGGAACTACACTAGCAGAACGTTCTGAAGATTATACGAAATTGCAAAAGATGTACCTTTAGCTATTGTAATTGGTAACGAAGGTGAAGGTATGAGTAAAGTTGTTACTAATGATGTGACTTCATATCACCTACTCAATGCTAGGAAAAATCTAGAGCTTAAATGCTCTCTGTAGCAGCTGGAATCATTATGTATGAAAGAATAAAATCTAATGATTAAGATATTAGAATCTAAAGAAGAGCCTCGACCCTTGGTTTTTGCTCTTCGTATTGAAGTATTGTTAAAGAAGAACAAAAAGTTCCTATTGAACTAGAATTAGATGAAAAAGATTATAGCAGATACAGTTCATATTGATATTTCTAATAACTGATAAACTTATCGGAGTCGCACGTCTTATCGATACGGATAAAGATGTTATTCACATCGGATGCGTTGTTATTGATAAAGAATACTGCGGTCAAGGAATTGGACGTGAACTTATTATTGGATGCGAAAAATATCGCATAGCAAATTTTAAAAAAGAAAAATAATTATCGAACTTAGTGCTCAAATATGCTCGAAACTTCTATAAATCATTAGATTATAATCGAGTTAATGACATAATATATTTAGACGCTGGTATTGGAGCATGTAGATATGGAGGAAAAGAAATTAATTAAATTATCAAAGGAGGACTTTTATGAGACAATATTTATTTATTGACGGTTATAATTTACTTTTTCGTATGAAGAATATGACTTAATAAAAAGCTTTCCTACCTTTCCTACCGAACGAGACATTCTAATTGATATGCTTCGCGAATATGCAGGTGGCAATAACTATATCGTTTTACTGCGTATTTGACGTCATCTAATCGTGCAAAAGAATATATAAAAGAAGAACCACCTATCCAGTATTGTTTTATACAAAAACTGGAGAACGTGCTTGATCAATGGATAGAAAGAAAAACTCGTGAATTAAGAATTAATCATTTTGTGGATATTATAGTTAGGAAGTGATGATACGATGAACGTGATACAACACTGGCTACGGAGCCATTCCCTAAGAGATTGTACATGTTTATAAAAGAGTTAAAAAGATAAAAAACAAATGTTTTCAAAATAACTAGAAAACACAATTCAAGAGAATTAAAAATGACATATTCGAATGAGTGATAAAGATAGAAGAAAACTAGAAAATTTCATAAAAATGGGAAATTTTGAGAAACTAAAAGGAGATGGACATATTAAAATCCATCTCTTATTTAATATTTCTGAAAAATTCAGATTCTAATTTAAATAAAAGCTTAATTTCACCTTTTCCTTTTATTTTGAAAATTGCTGTTATTTGTTTTTCCTTAGCAGCTGTTGTATTCTTACTGTAATTAATTTGATAATCTTCTATTACCTACTATCTTGCAAAATATATCACCAGCATCTGTTAACAAATTCATAGAATTCCACTTTTAGTTCGATACACTATTATTTTCGTATTATGCTTTTCAATTACTGCACCTTTTTATAGTATCTTTAGTAATCTGTACCTTTTTATTATCAGTAGATAATTTAAGGTATGTGTGTG
>BNJS01003692.1_pt1 | contig 136319 bp, 157 predicted proteins | sample 8540461 | NCBI WGS metagenome assembly BNJS01 (sample SAMD00202454, study PRJDB9452) | human saliva metagenome | isolation source: human saliva | place: Japan
TTTGGGCGCAAACCCCTGCCCCGTACAGATACCAATCGGTGCTGAAGAAAACTTCAAAGGTTATAGATCTTATCAAGATGAAGGCCATCCCTTGGCGCGACGAAACGATGGGCGCCGAATACAGCATTGAAGACATTCCCGCCGACCTCTTGACGAGGGCTAAGGAGTGGCACGACAAGATGGTGGAAAACGCCGCCAACTCGACGATGCCCTGATGGAGAAGTATCTGAAGGTATTGAACCTTCTGAAGAAGAACTTATCGCTGCTATCCGTGGGGCTACAACTCGATGGATCTTACCCTATGGTATTGGGGCTTCTTACAAGAACAAAGGTGTGCAACCCCTTTTTGACTATGTTTGCGCATTCGTGCCCCTCACCACTGGATACAGTAGCTATCGTAAGTAACCCCAACACCGACGAAGAGGAAGAGCGTAAGCCTCAGCGAAGACGCACCCACTTCTGCGTTGGCGTTTAAGATTGCTACCGATCCTCATGGGCCGTTTAGTGTTCTTGCGCGTTTATTCTAAAAGGTAGAGAGCCCGGCTCGTATGTTTACAATGCTCGTTCGGGTAAGAAAGAGCGTATCAGCCGCTTGTTCCAGATGAACTCTAACAAGGAAATCCCGATGGAGAGCATCGACGCTGGTGATATTGGCGCAGGTGTAGGTTTCAAAGATATTCGCACGGGCGACACGCTTTGCGACGAGAACGCACCCATCGTGCTCGAATCGATGACCTTCCCCGATACGGTTATCTCTATCGCCGTTGAACCTAGGAGCCAGGCAGACATTGCCAGCTTGACAACGGATTGGCTAAGCTGGCCGAAGAAGACCCTAGCGTTTACCGTTCGTACCGACGAGCAGAGTGGCCAGACCATTATCTCGGGTATGGGTGAGTTGCACTTGGACATCATCATCGACCGTTTGAAACGCGAGTTTAAGGTGGAATGTAACCAAGGTAAGCCCCAGGTTAACTACAAAGAGGCCATCACCAAGGACGTTACACTTCGCGAAGTTTACAAGAAACAGAGTGGTGGTCGTGGTAAGTTTGCCGACATTATCGTTACCGTAGGTCCTAAGGACGAAGACTACAAGGAGGGCAACTTCCAATTCATCAACGAGGTGAAGGGCGGAAACGTACCCAAGGAATTCATCCCCTCGGTACAGAAAGGTTTCGAGAACGCCATGAAGAATGGTGTGCTTGGTGGTTATCCGATGGAGAACTTGAAGGTAACGTTGACCGACGGTTCGTTCCACCCCGTAGACTCTGACCAACTTTCGTTTTGAATTGGCAGCCATCAACGCATATCGCAACGCTTGCCCCAAGGCAGGTCCTGTGCTGATGGAGCCTATCATGAAGGTTGAAGTGGTAACGCCCGAAGAGAACATGGGTGATGTTATCGGCGACTTGAACAAGCGTCGCGGCCAAGTTGAAGGCATGGACGAGGCTCGTAGCGGTGCGCGCATCGTGAAGGCACAAGTGCCATTGGCAGAGATGTTCGGCTATGTTACCGCGCTGCGTACCATCACATCGGGTCGTGCAACAAGCTCGATGGAATACGATCACACGCACCGCTGTTCCGCCTCGATTGCTAAGGCCGTGCTTGAAGAAGTGAAGGGACGCACCGACTTTGGCGTGTAACAACATCGTAAGAACAGAGGAACGGAGCGTTGGTTAGCGAATGACTCTTAACAGGCGTACTTCGTTCCTCTACATAATAATCATTTGAAACAACTTAATCGACATGAGTCAGAAAATTAGAATTAAGCTGAAAAGTTACGACCACAAGTTGGTGGCAAGTCAGCAGAGAAAATCGTAAAGGCTGTTAAGGCCACAGGTGCAATCGTAAGCGGACCCATCCCCTTTGCCTACACACAAGCGCATCTTCACCGTTAACCGAAGCACCTTCGTTAACAAGAAGAGCCGCGAACAATTCCAGTTGCAGAACTGCGCGTCTTATCGACATTTTACAGCTCGACGGGCTAAGACCGTAGACGCACTGATGAAGCTAGAATTGCCCAGTGGTGTGGAAGTAGAAATCAAGGTGTAGTGAATGGTTTATGAGAGCAAAGCAGGCGTGTAGGCATTTACACTTAACGGTGCAGACGCGCGGCAAGCTTGATAAACCCTTACAGCTTATAAACGTTTAAACTATTTATTTTATTAATATATTATTGAAATGCCAGGATTACTGAAGAAAAATCGGAATGACATCCGTTTTCAGTGCCGACGGTAAGAATGTACCGTGCACTGTTATCGAAGCTGGTCCTTGTGTTGTTACCCCAGGTTAAGACCGTAGAGACCGACGGCTACAAGGCTGTTCAGTTAGCTTACGGCGAGGCAAAGAAAAACCGCACCACCAAAGCGATGGCCGGTATCTTTGAAAAGGCAGGAACGACACCGAAGAAGCACTTGGCCGAGTTCAAGTTTGATACGGAATACAACTTGGGTGACACCATCACGGTGGACCTTTTCGAAGGCGCCGAGTTTGTAGACGTAGTAGGAACCTCGAAAGGTAAGGGTTTCCAAGGAGTTGTTAAGCGTCATGGTTTCGGCGGTGTGGGACAAACCACTCACGGACAGGACGACCGCGCTCGCAAACCGGGTTCAATCGGTGCTTGTTCTTACCCTGCAAAGGTGTTCAAGGGCATGCGCATGGGCGGCCAAATGGGAGGTGACAGAGTAACGACTCAGAACCCTAAAGTGTTAAAGGTAATTCCTGAACACAACCTCATCCTTGTGAAAGGTAGTGTTGCCGGATGCAATGGTTCAACCCTTTTAATTAAGAAATAATGGAAGTTAGCGTATTGAATATCAACGGTCAGGAGACCGGAAGGAAAGTTGTGCTCAACGATGCGATTTTCGGCATCGAGCCCAACGACCACGTTCTTTATCTAGACGTGAAGCAGTATCTCGCTAACCAACGCCAAGGCACAGCCAAAACGAAGGAAAGAAGCGAGATGAGCGGTTCGACCCGCAAGCTCGGCCGCCAAAAAGGCGGTGGCGGCGCACGCCGAGGCGACATCAACTCGCCCGTTCTAGTTGGCGGTGCTCGCGTGTTTGGCCCAAGCCTCGTGATTACAGCTTTAAGCTCAATAAGAAGGTGAAGGTTCTGGCTCGTAAGTCGGCCCTGAGCTACAAGGCAAAGGAAAATGCCATCATCGTGGTTGAAGACTTCGAAATGGCAGCCCCAAAGACAAAAGAATACGTAAATATAGTTAAAAATCTTCAATTGGGAGAGAGCGTAAGTCTTTGCTTCTTTTGCCAAATGTGAATAAAAATGTATATTTGTCGGCTCTGTAATTTGCAACGTTCCGAAGTGATGACCGCCAGCGCCCCTCAACGCCCTACAGGTGTTGAACGCCGACGTGTTTGTCTATTACTGCGAGAAATCGTTGGAGGGTCTATCGACGGAATCTTAAACAAGTAAAAAGGAGACAAAAGAAAATGGATTTATCATAAAACCTATCGTCACCGAGAAGATGACGGCAATTACAGAAAAGTCTTCGCGATAAAAAGCTACAAGGTAAAGGGAGAGTTAGACCACGCGCTACGCCGCGTTATGGTTTCATCGTTCGCCCCGATGCCAACAAGCTGCAGATTAAGAGCGAAATCGAGAACTTGTATAAGGTTACGGTTGGATGTAAAACACCATGCGTTATGCAGGCAAGCGCCCGAGCGCTATACGCGTGCCGGCCTCGTGAGAGGACAGAAGAGCGCTTACAGAAGGCTACACGTCACCTTGAAGGCTGGCGACGAAATTGATTTTACAGCAATATTTAAAATAAGAAATGGCAGTGCGTAAGTTTAAAACCGGTAAACGGGACAAAGACACAAGATTATTGGCACGTTCGAGGAGATTACTGCATCCGTGCTAGAGAAGTCCTCGTTTACGGAAAACGCTCAACTGGTGGTCGAAACAACACGGTAAGATGACCGTTCGCTGATGGGCGGCGGCCATAGAGAAAGTATCGTGTAATCGACTTTTAAGCGAGAGAAGGATGGTAGTTCCCGCCGTAGTGAAGACAATCGAATACGATCCGAACCGTTCGGCTCGTATCGCCTTGTTGTATTATGCCGACGGCGAAAAACGTTACATTATTGCTCCCAATGGACTGCAAGTGGGCTCCACGTTGTTGTCGGGTGCGGAGGCGGCTCCTGAGATAGGAAACGCCATCCCCTTGGCAAACATCCCCGTAGGTACCGTAATTCACAACATTGAATTGCGCCCGGACAAGGAGCCTCATTGGTCTCGTCTCGGCTGGTAATTTTGCTCAGTTGACTTCTCGTGAGGGCAGTTATTGTGTTATTAAGCTTCCTTCAGGCGAGACCCGCAAGGTTCTCTCCGCTTGTAAGGCTACCGTGGGTAGTGTAGGCAACTCTGACCACGCCTTGGAACAGTCTGGTAAGGCAGGCCGTTCTCGCTGGTTGGGTCGTCGTCCTCACAACCGTGGTGTTGTTATGAACCCAGTAGATCACCCCATGGGTGGTGGCGAAGGCCGTCAGAGCGGTGGACACCCACGCTCGCGCAAGGGCTCAGGCTGCTGGCGTCTGAAGACACGCACCCAAAAAGCAGTCTAACAAGTATATCATTGAAAAGAGCTAAAATAATTAAAGAGTAAATTATGAGTCGTCTATTAGGACCATATATCAACGTATCACTCGAGAAGAAAAATTCTGGCCATGAACGAAAGTGGCAAGAAGAGTGTCGTTAAGACATGGGCTAGGGCATCGATGATTTCCCGACTCGTGGGTCATACGGTGGCAGTTCATAACGGAAACAAATTCATCCCTGTCTACATTACCGAGAACATGGTTGGCCACAAGCTGGGCGAGAGTTTTTCTCCACGCGTCGTTTTGGCGGCCACTCTGGTAATAGAGAAGTAAAGGACAACCATTTAAATTATAGGAATAATAATGGAGCAAGAAAAACATATAGCGGCCGGGAAAAAGATGAAGGAGGCCCGTAAAATTTGTATTTTGCCAAGCTCAAAGGCGTTCCTTCTTCCCCACGTAAGATGCGCTACGTTGTAGACATGATACGCGGAATGGAGGTTAACCGTGCTCTGGGCGTGCTCAGGTTTTCAAGAGAAACAGGCGGCTGCCGACGTAGAGAAACTGTTGCGTTCGGCTGTGCTAACTGGGAAACGAAAAACGACCGCAAGGCTGACGAAGGAGAACTTTTTGACAGCCAGGTGTTTTGTTGACGAGGGCGTGACGATGAAGCGCATGAGACCAGCCCCCCAAGGGCGCGGTTATCGCATCCGCAAGCGTTCGAACCACGTTACTCTGTTTGTTGATGCCAAAACTAACGACGAAAAATAAATAGATAATGGGACAGAAAGTTAATCCGATAAGCAACCGTCTAGGTATTATCCGTGGTTGGGATTCAAATTGGTTTGGTGGAGAACTCGGCGACAACATCGTTGAGGACATGAAGATACGTAAGTATCTCAACGAGCGCTTGGCTAAGGCCAACGTTTCGCGCATCGTCATCGAGCGTACGCTGAAGCTGGTTACCATCACCATTTGCACAGCCCGCCCCGGTATCGTCATTGGTAAAGGTGGACAAGACGTTGACAAGCTCAAGGAAGAGCTTAAGAAACTCTATAAGAAGGATATCCAGATCAATATCTTCGAGGTGAAGAGACCTGATCTAGACGCCACAATTGTTGCGAACAACATCGCTCGCCAGGTAGAGGGTAAGATTGCTTACCGCCGTGCTATCAAGATGGCCGTTCAAAACACGATGCGTGCTGGTGCCGAGGGTATCAAAGTTCAAATCACAGGACGTCTCAACGGAGCCGAAATGGCCCGTAAGGAAATGTACAAGGAAGGCCGTACGCCGCTCCATACTTTCCGTGCAGACATCGATTACTGCCAAGCAGAGGCGCTGACCAAGGTTGGTCTTCTGGGTATTAAGGTGTGGATTTGCCGTGGCGAAGTTTACGGCGACCGCGATCTCACGCCTAACTTTACTCAGGACAAGCAGAGTGGTGGCCGTTCTAATAACGCTGGTGGCCGTTCGGGCCGCGGTAATCGTAAGAGAAACAATAACCGCTAAAAGTAAGAAGTTATTATGTTACAGCCCAAAAGAGTAAGATATAGAAGACCACAAGACGGCCGCGGCAACAAAGGCAATGCCAGCCGTGGTACGCAATTGGCGTTCGGCTCGTTCGGCATCAAGACCCTTGAGGCCAAATGGATAGACAGCCGCCAGATTGAAGCAGCACGTGTGGCCGTGAACAGATATATGCAACGCGAAGGCCAGGTTTGATTCGCATCTTCCCCGACAAACCCATCACCCGCAAGCCCGCCGACGTGCGTATGGGTAAGGGTAAGGGAGATCCCGCCGGATGGGTGGCACCCGTCACTCCCGGCCGCATCCTCTTCGAAGTGGAAGGCGTAAGTTCTCGACATCGCCAAAGAGGCTCTAGGCCTTGCGGCACAGAAATGCCCGTTAAAACCAAGTTTGTTGTTAGACGTGATTACGATAAAAACGCTTAAGATATGAAGATGAAAGAACTGAAAGAACTCGAGACCAAGGACTTGGCCGAGAAGCTGGAGAATGCTGTGGCAGCTTACGACCAGATGAAGCTCAAACCATAACATCACCCCGCTTGAAAATCCATCGCAGATCAAGAGCGCTCGTCGCGACATTGCTCGCATGAAGACGGAACTTCGTCAGAGAGAACTTAACAAATAATAATGGTCCACAGATGGAAACAAGAAATTTAAGAAAAGTAAGACAGGGTGTTGTCTTGAGCAACAAGATGGATAAAACCATTGTTATTGCAGCTAAGTTCAAAGAGAAACACCCGATATATGGTAAGTTCAGTTCAGAAAACGAAGAAGTACCATGTTCATGACGAGAAGAACGAAGTCAACATCGGCGACACGGTTCTTATCATGGAAACCCAGTCCTTTTGAGCAAAACGAAGCGATGGAGATTAGTCAAAATAATTGAAAAGGCTAAGTAATTATGATACAAGCAGAATCAAGACTTACAGTATGTGATAACAGCGGTGCGCGCGAGGCTCTTTGCATTCGCGTATTGGGTGGAACCCGCCGCCGTTACGCAAGCGTGGGCGACGTGATTGTCGTTTCTGTCAAGAACGTTATCCCTTCAAGTGATTTGAAGAAAGGTGCGGTATCAAAGGCCCTGATTGTTCGTACGAAGAAAGAGATCTGTCGTGCAGACGGTTCTCACATTCGTTTCGACGACAACGCCTGTGTGTTGCTCAACAACGCCGGCGAAATTCGTGGTAGCCGTATCTTCGGCCCCGTTGCTCGCGAGCTTCGCGCCGTTAACATGAAGGTGGTTTCTTTGGCCCCTGAGGTTCTTTAATATTTAATAAACAGAAAGTAATGAGTAAGTTACATATTAGAAAAGGTGACGAGGTTATCGTTCTGGCCGGAGACGACAAGGGCCGGAAAGGTAAGGTGCTCAAAGTCTTGGTGGCTAAGCAGCGCGCCCTCGTTGAAGGCGTGAACATGGTCTCCAAGAGCATGAAGCTCTTCTGCAAAGAACCCCCAAGGTGGTATCGTTAAGCAGGAAGCGCCCATCCACGTCTCGAATTTGAGTTTGATTGACCCTAAGAGTGGCAAGGCTACTCGCGTAGGAATGAAGAAAACCGACGACGGCAAGAAAGTGCGTGTCGCCAAGAAAAGCGGGGAGGTGATTTAATAATGAATACAGCATAATTAAAGAAGGTATACGCCGAGACTATCGCCCCGGCATTGCAAAAGCAGTTCAACTATTCTTCTTCCATGCAGGTTCCTGTCTTGAAGAAAATCGTCATCAACCAAGGGTTGGGCGACGCTACGCAAGACAAGAAGATTATCGAGGTGGCCATCAACGAGATTACCGCCATCACGGGTCAGAAGGCTGTTGCAACGTATTCGAAGAAAGACATCGCCAACTTCAAACTCCGTAAGAAGATGCCCATCGGTGTTATGGTTACCCTTCGTCGCGAGAGAATGTACGAGTTCTTAGAGAAACTCATCCGCGTGTCGTTGCCCCGTATCCGCGACTTCAAGGGTATCGAGAGCAAGTTCGACGGTCGTGGCAACTATACGCTCGGTATTTCCGAACAGATTATCTTCCCTGAAATCAACATCGACGGCATCGACCGCATTCAGGGTATGAACATCACGTTCGTTACCACTGCCAACACCGACGAAGAAGGATACGCTTTGTTGAAGGCATTCGGCCTTCCTTTCAAGAACGCTAAAAACGATTAAGCAATATGGCAAAAGAATCAATGAAAGCCCGCGAGGTGAAACGTGCCAAGCTCGTTGCCCGTTATGCCGAGAAGCGTGCTGCTCTGAAAAAGATTATCGCTACTTCTGAGGATTACACCGAAGCTTACGAGGCAGCTCGCAAGTTGCAGTCGATTCCCAAGAACGCCAACCCCATCCGCCTGCACAATCGCTGCAAGATTACTGGCCGCCCCAAAGGCTACATTCGCCAGTTCGGTCTGTCGCGTATCCAGTTCCGCGAGATGGCTTCGGCCGGACTTATCCCCGGCGTGAAGAAAGCAAGCTGGTAATCACGGAGCAAGATGAAAGTTTACGATTAGTGGCGGGGCGTTGTCCCATGTGGCTGATGGCTTGTCGCTAATCCTAACCTTCCATCTGCAAACAAGAAATTATTTTAATATTGTCGGAAAGTCCCTGATCACCTAAACATTTTATAAAGGCGACAGATCCAATAGCAGATTATCTGACCAGACTTAGGAACGCAATCATGGCGCACCATCGCGTGGTTGAAGTTCCTGCGTCTAATTTGAAGAAAGAGATCACCAAGATTCTCTTCGAAAAGGGTTATATCCTGAACTACAAGTTCGTGGAAGACGGCCCCCAAGGTTCAATCAAGGTAGCCTTGAAGTACGACCCCGTGACGAAGGCCAACGCCATCACGAGTCTGAAACGTGTCTCTACCCCCGGTTTGCGCCAGTACACCGGTTATAAAGACATGCCGAGAGTAATTAACGGATTAGGTATCGCCATCTTATCTACATCCCAAGGTGTAATGACTCAACAAAAAGAGGCTGCCGCCTTGAAGATTGCGTCGAGGTGCTTTGCTACGTTTATTAACAAGGAGGGTATTAGTGATGTCAAGAATAGGTAAATTGCCAATCAGCATCCCCGCGCGGTGTTACCATTACTCAGGCCAACGGCGTAGTTACCGTTAAAGGTCCTAAGGGCGAGATGTCGCAACATGTCGACTCTTCCATCAAGGTGAACGTTGAAGATGGTCAGATTGTCTTCGAAGTAGATGAAACAGCCCCGTCAATATTAAGCAGAAGCAAGCATTCCACGGCTTGTATCGTTCGTTGGTTAACAACATGGTTGTTGGCGTAAGCGAAGGTTACACCAAGGTGTTGGAACTTGTCGGCGTAGGTTATCGCGTATCCAACCAAGGCAACCCTCATTGAGTTCTCCTCCTGGGCTACACGCACCCCATCTTCATTCAGCTCCCTGCCGAAGTGAAGGTGAAACCAAGTCGGAAAAGAAAACCAAAACCCCTTTGTTGATTTTGGAGTCTTGCGACAAGCAGTTGCTGGGTCTCATCTGCGCTAAAATTCGTTCTTTCCGCAAGCCCGAACCTTATAAGGGTAAAGGTATCTTGTTCAAGGGTGAGGTTATTCGCAGGAAGTCTGGTAAGACGGCCTCAGCTAAGTAACTTTTAAATTTAGACGATTATGACAACAAAGAGAAGTAGAAAGACGAATTAAAATCAAATATAGAATTCGCAAGAGCGTTAACGGCACTGCCGAGCGTCCCCGCATGAGCGTGTTCCGTTCGAACAAGCAGATTTACGTTCAGATTATCAACGACATCACCGGCACCACCCTTGCCTCTGCCTCTTCGCTGGGCATGGAAAGCCTACGCCTAAGAAAGAACAGGCACAGAAGGTTGGCGAGCTTGTTGCACAAAAGGCACAGGCTGCTGGCATCACCGCCGTTGTATTCGACCGTAACGGCTACCTCTATCACGGCCGTGTAAAGAATTGGCTGATGCAGCCCGCAAAGGTGGACTTAATTTTTAAACGATTAGTGGCAATGAATAAAGTAAGAGTGAATAGTGACGCAGAATTGAAAGACCGCTTTGGTTGCCATCAACCGTGTTACCAAGGTAACAAAAAGGGTGGTCGTACCTTTACGTTCGCTGCTATTGTCGTTGTGGGTGATGGCAATGGCGTTATCGGTTACGGTCTGGGTAAGGCCGGCGAAGTAACAACGGCTATCGCCAAGGGCGTTGAGTCTGCAAAGAAAAACTTGGTTAAGGTTCCCGTACTCAAAGGCACCGTTCCCCACGAAGTGGAAACTTCGTACGGCGGAGCACAAGTATTGCTTAAGCCAGCTGCTGCCGGTACAGGTTTGAAGGCTGGTGGTGCTATGCGTGCCGTGCTCGAGAGCTGTGGCATCACCGACGTGATTGCCAAGTCGAAGGGTTCTTCCAACCCCCACAACCTGGTGAAGGCCACCATCGAGGCACTCAGCCTCATGCGCGACGCCTATACCATCGCCGGTGTTCGTGGCATCAGTATGGACAAAGTTTTTAACGGATAAGGAGCAACATCATGGCAACGATTAAAATCAAACAAGTAAAGAGTAAGATTGGTTACCCCATCGACCAGAAGCGTACGCTCCAGTGTCTGGGACTTCGCAAGATTTCTCAGGTTGTTGAAGTGGAAGACACTCCCAGCATCCGCGGTGGTATGATTAGAAAGGTTCACCATCTGGTAACCGTAGTTGAATAACAAACTTAGTCAAATTAGCACATTGTGAAATTACATAATTTGAAAACCGCTGCTGGTTCCCACTCATTCACGTCGTCGTATCGGTCGCGGCCCAGGTTCGGGCTTGGGCGGAACGTCTACCCGTGGACACAAGGGTGCCAAGTCGCGCTCCGGTTATAAGAGGAAGATTGGTTTTGAAGGTGGACAGATGCCGTTGCAACGTCGCGTGCCGAAGTCGGGCTTCAAGAACATCAATCACAAGGAGTATTTCCCGTTAACCTTTCAACTCTTCAGGCTCTGCCGAGAAGAAGGGATTGACCAAAAATCGGTGTGCCGAACTCAAAAGAGGCTGGCCTGTTCAATGGCAAGTCGCTCGTGAAGGTTCTTGGCAACGGCGAAATCAAGGCCGCCCTAACTGTTGAAGCTAACGCATTCTCCAAGTCTGCCGAAGAAGCTATCAAGGCAGCAGGAGGTAACACTACTTTTAATCTAAGACAATGAAAAAGTTTATCGAGGCACTAAAAGAACTGTTGGAAAGTTGAGGACCTGCGTCAGCGTCTCTCATCACCATTCTATTTGTAGCTATTTATCGTTTTGGATCGTTTGTAGTACTTCCGGTATCAACCCTGTCCCAGCTCGACACACTACAAAAAGCAGACCTCTGGTGGCTTGATGTCGCTTTTGGATATGTTTTCCGGTGGTGCATTCTCCAACGCATCTATCTTCGCGTTGGGAATCATGCCTTACATCTCAGCCTCCATCGTGATGCAGCTTTTGGCCGTGGCAGTGCCATATTTCCAGAAGATGCAGCGTGAAGGTAGAGTGGACGGAAGAAAATAAACTGGTACACGCGTGCCCTGACGGTAGTGATCCTACTGTTTCAGGCACCGTCGTATCTTATCAACCTTAAGATGCAGGCCGAGGGTGCCTTGGCCTCCGGCATCTCATGGTCGGTGTTTATGATTCCTGCCACCATCATACTTGCTGCAGGTAGTATGTTCGTTCTTTGGTTGGGCGAGCGTATCACCGACAAGGGAGTTGGAAACGGTATCTCATTGATTATTATGATAGGCATTATCGCCCGCTTGCCCCAGGCTTTCATCCAGGAAGCGGGTTCGCGCCTCGAAGCTATCGCAGGTGGCGGTCTTGTCATGTTCATCGTCGAGATACTCGTTCTCTATGCCATCGTTTGTGCCGCCATCCTTTTGGTGCAAGGCACACGTAAGGTTCCCGTGCAATATGCCAAGCGCGTAGTTGGCAACAAGCAATACGGCGGCGCACGTCAGTATGTGCCCCCTCAAGCTTTTCGCAGCCAACGTTATGCCTATCATCTTTGCACAGGCCCTGATGTTCATTCCCTTGGCCCTCGTGAAATACCAATCCGAGAATGCAAGCTATGTGGTACAGTCGCTGATGGACAACCGCTCTTTGCTGTATAACATCATCTATGTGACGCTCATCATCGCGTTCACTTATTTCTATACGGCAATCACGCTCAACCCCACTCAGATGGCTGAAGACATGAAACGCAACAACGGTTTCATACCAGGCATTAAGCCAGGAAAAGACACGGCCGACTACATCGACACGGTGATGTCGCGCCTCACTCTTCCCGGTTCTCTGTTTATCGCGTTCATCGCCGTGATGCCCGCGTTGGCCGGATTGCTCAACGTGCAACAAGGTTTCTCGCAATTCTTCGGCGGAACTTCGTTGCTCATTCTCGTGGGTGTGGTTATCGACACCTTGCAGCAGATAGAGAGCTATCTCGCGATGCGCCACTACGATGGCTTGCTCAATTCGGGCCATACGCGCAACGCCGCAGGCGTGCCTTCGGCTTATTGATTTGCCTTGTGAACTTCGCAAATGAAGGTTTATCTCAAGACTGAAGATGAAATCGAGCTGATGCGCCAGGCCAACCAACTCGTTGGTAAAACCTGGCAGAATTGGCCAAACATATTGTTCCGGGCGTAACGACCCTCCAATTGGATAAGATAGCGGACGAGTTCATCCGCGATCATGGGGCCATCCCCACGTTCAAGAACTTTCCCAATCCTTTTGGAGGGCCTTTCCCCGCGAGCATCTGCACCTCGGTTAACGAGGTTGTGGTGCACGGCGTGCCTAGCGAAAAGACGGTGTTGAAAGACGGAGACATTATTTCTGTCGATTGTGGCACACTTCTTGCTGGGTATAATGGTGACAGTTGTTACACGTTTTGTGTCGGAAATGTGGCACAAAATGTCAGAGATTTCCTCTCTGTGACACGAAAGTCGCTGTATCTTGCCATCGAGGCTGCCGTTGCTGGCAACCACCTTGGCGACATTGGCCATGCCGTGCAATCGTTTTGCGAGAGCCACGGGTATGGCATTGTGCGCGAACTTAACGGCCACGGCATCGGCCGCGAAATGCACGAAGAACCCAAAGTGCCCAATTATGGCAGCCGCGGAAGTGGCATGATGCTTAAAGAAGGCATGTGTATCGCCATCGAGCCGATGGTTACGATGGGCGACCGTTGCATAGGGGCTCTTGCCCGACAAATGGTCTATCCGCACCGTCGACGGCAGTTGGGCCGCTCGATTACGAGCATACCATCGCCATCAGGAAAGGTAAAGGCCGAGATTTTATCATCATTCGAAGAAATAGAACGTTTTCGTTAAGCCAAATGAACAATGTCGAGCTCTGCTCGGACATTGTCATGGCGAGAAAACGCACTTTTTCGAGAAACGAAAAAGAACGTTTCGTTCAGCCCGACATGCAATGACAGGGCTTGCTTGAAAAATTGCCCCGTGGCTACCAAACGAACTGTTCGAGAAACGAGAAAAGAACTTACAGATAAAGCAAAGAGTTAATTTATGGCAAAAACAATCTCGCTATTGAGCAAGATGGAACAATTGTAGAAGCATTGTCTAACGCGATGTTTCGCGTGAGCTTGAGAATGGTTGCCCCATAACGGCCCCACATATCAGGAAAGATGAGGATGCACCACATCAAGATACTGCCTGGCGATAAGGTAAAGGTGGAGATGAGCCCCTACGACCTTACCAAGGGTAGGATTGTGTTTAGATACAAATAATTCAATTTAGAATATGAAGACAAGAGCATCGTTGAAGAAACGTACAGCCGACTGCAAGATTGTTCGTCGTAAAGGTCGCTTGTTCGTTATCAACAAGAAGAACCCTAAGTACAAGACGCGTCAGGGTTAAACATTTAATCATTATCAAAACATTTATCATTAACAAATGGCAATAAGAATTGTTGGAGTAGATTTGCCCCAAAACAAGCGTGGCGAAATCGCATTGACTTATATCTACGGTATAGGTCGAAGTAGTTCAGCAAAGATATTGGACAAGGCTGGTGTGAACCGTGACCTGAAAGTCAGCGAGTGGACTGACGACCAGGCAGCCAAAGTCCGTGAAATTATCGGCGCTGAATTCAAAGTAGAAGGCGATCTCCGTTCGGAGATTCAATTGAACATCAAGCGTCTCATGGACATTGGTTGTTATCGTGGAGTACGTCATCGTAACGGTCTTCCCGTTCGCGGTCAGAGCACCAAGAACAATGCTCGCACCCGTAAGGGAAAGAAGAAGACTGTTGCTAACAAGAAGAAGGCTACTAAGTAATATTTAGTTGGAAGTTGAAAGGCGGGGCTTGCCCCGATGCTTAAAACTCGAAACTTGAAACTTTTAAACTAAAAAGAAATTATGGCAAAGAAAATAGCAGCAAAGAAGAGAAACGTCAGGGTAGACGCTCTTGGACAACTTCATGTTCATAGCTCATTCAATAACATCATTGTGTCTTTGGCTAACAGCGAAGGTCAGGTAATATCTTGGTCGTCGGCTGGTAAGATGGGATTCCGTGGTTCTAAGAAGAACACGCCCTATGCCGCCCAAATGGCAGCCGAAGATTGCGCCAAGGTGGCATTCGACCTCGGCCTGCGTAAGGTGAAAGCCTACGTTAAGGGTCCAGGCAACGGCCGCGAAAGTGCCATCCGTGCCGTGCACGGTGCAGGTATCGAAGTAACCGAGATTATCGACGTTACGCCGCTGCCCCACAATGGATGTCGTCCTCCCAAGCGTCGCCGCGTATAACACGCACCTTTCCCAACGCTTGCACCCAGTGTGGCAGGCAACAAAGATACACAAACAAAAAAGTTATAAAATAGAAAATGGCTAGATACATAGGTCCGAAATCTAAAATTGCTCGTCGTTTTGGTGAACCCATCTTCGGCGCAGACAAAGTTTTGTCCAAGAGAAACTTCCCTCCTGGACAGCATGGCAACAACCGTCGTAGGAAAACTTCCGAGTACGGCGCCATGTTGGCAGAGAAGCAAAAGGCTAAATACACTTACGGCGTGTTGGAACGTCAGTTCCGCAACATGTTCGAGAAGGCAGCTAAGGCTAGCGGCATCACCGGCGAGGTGCTGTTGCAAAACCTCGAAAGCCGTCTGGATAACGTAGTGTTCCGTCTTGGTCTGGCTCCTACCCGTGCAGCCGCACGCCAGCTCGTTGACCACAAGCATATCGTGGTAGACGGCAAGGTAGTAAACATTCCTTCTTATTCAGTGAAAGCCGGCCAAGTTGTCGGCGTGCGCGAGAAAGCTAAGTCGCTCGAAGTTATCGAGGCTGCCTTGGCTGGTTTCAACCACAGCAAGTACCCCTGGATTGAGTGGGACGACGCTTCAAAGAGCGGTAAGTTCCTGCACAAGCCCGAGCGTGCCGACATTCCTGAGAACATTAAGGAACAGTTAATCGTTGAGTTGTACTCTAAATAAATCATTGAATTAATGGCGATATTAGCATTTCAAAAACCTGATAAAGTTGTAATGTTGGAGGCCAACGACAAATTCGGTCGTTTCGAATTTCGTCCACTTGAGCCTGGGTTCGGCGTTACCATCGGTAACTCCCTCCGCCGCATTCTCCTTTCATCGCTTGAAGGTTTCTCCATCAATACCGTGCGCATCGCCGGTGTTGAGCACGAGTTCTCTTCTGTGCCTGGTGTAAAGGAAGATGTGACCAACATTATCTTGAATTTGAAACAAGTAAGATTCAAGCAAGTAGTAGAAGAATTCGAGAACGAGAAAGTTAGTATCACGGTTGAGAACACCACTGAGTTCAAAGCTGGTGACATTGGCAAGTATCTGACTGGATTTGAAGTGTTAAACTCGATTTGGTGATTTGTCATTTAGATGCCAAAGCTTCATTGCAGATTGATCTCACCATTAACAAAGGACGTGGTTACAGTGCCCTGCCGACGAAAATCGTGAGTTCTGCACCGATGTGAATGTAATTCCTATCGATTCCATTTACACCCCAATCCGTAACGTGCGCTATTCGGTTGAACCTTATCGTGTTGAACAAAAAACCGACTACGATAAACTCGTTATAGACGTAACCACGGACGGCTCCATCAGTCCCAAAGACGCACTGAAAGAGGCCGCTAAAATCCTCATCTATCACTTCATGCTCTTCTCCGACGAGAAAATCGCCGTTGAGAACCAAGACGTTGACACCAACGAAGAGTTTGATGAGGAAGTGCTGCACATGCGCCAGCTGCTTAAAACCAAGCTTGTGGACATGAACCTCAGCGTTCGCGCCCTCAACTGTCTCAAAGCAGCCGATGTGGAAACACTGGGCGACCTTGTGCAATACAACAAGACCGACCTCTTGAAGTTCCGCAACTTTGGTAAGAAATCGCTCACAGAGCTTGATGATTTGCTCTTGGGTCTGAATCTGTCTTTTGGAACCGACATTTCAAAGTATAAACTGGACAGGGACTAAACCTCAGCGCGAGGGTGCGGGCCAACAGCCTTCACCCACGCAGCTGTTATCCCTCCGCTATTTAAGAAAAATAAAATGAGACATAATAAGAAATTCAACCACCTGGGTCGTACTGCACCTCACCGCAATGCCATGCTTGCTAACATGGCCATTTCGCTGATTATGCACAAAAGAATCACTACGACCCTCGCCAAGGCAAAAAGCCTTGAAGAAATATGTAGAACCGCTTATCACACGTTCAAAGGAAGATACCACCAACTCGCGTCGTGTGGTTTTCCGCTACTTGCAAAAACAAGTATGCCGTTACCGAACTGTTCAAAGTGGTTGCTGCTAAGGTGGGAGACCGTCCCGTGGCTATACCCGTGTCATCCGACTGGGTTTCTCGTAAGGGCGATGCCGCTGAAACAGCGTTCATCGAACTGGTTGACTTCGACGAGAACATGGCCAAGACGCCTAAGGCAGAGGCTAAGAAAAACACGTCGTAGCCGCAAGAGTACCAAGGCCGAAGGCGAAACCGCTGCCGCCGAAGTTGCTCAACCCGTTGCCGAAGAAGCTCCTAAGGCTGAAGAGGCTCCCAAGGCAGAAGCTACCGAAGAAGCAAAGGCTGAATAAACAACAGTTATCGACTTATAAATTAAACGTCTCTATCCGTGAGGGTAGGGGCGTTTTTATTCTTTCTGCATCCTTTCTCTTTGGAGAATTCTAGATTATGCAAAGAGAGATATTTCCATTTAAATGTGAATTCTAAATCAATGCGTTCAAACAATTTCTGTTGGCTAGCAGTGTTTTCTTGATTTCTCCACAGCAAATGGTGTCTGGAAACAATACGAAGAGAAACTCAAAGGTGGGGCCGTTGTTTCGTATAAAACCATCGGTTATAATGTCTTGCCGTGAGAAATACTTATAGAGGTCTACACAATAGATGTTGGTGCCGATGTTGTAGAGGTCGAAAATGCAAGTTGTCCATACCATATATTATAATTGGTAAGCAACTTATGGCCTGCTTGGTATTGAAGTTCAGATAATTTGTTTGCCTTCCAAGCCCATATTAGACATGTTTAGTTTGGGGCTTTTGCCGTTCCAATACTATTGTCCCCAGGCTTTTTAGTTGCCGTTCCTCTACTGCTTGCAGAAATGCCCATACATAGCTTTACAATGTAACTCCCTCCTTGTGAAGAAGGATGAGACAGGAAATATGTTCCATTGACAGCCTGTTTCCAACTTGTAGAGCATGCACAGAGTGCCCTCCAGCAGGTTACTTTTCGAGATATAATTCCATTTTCCAGCGAATGGTGGTAGGATTTCAAATTTAATTGTAAATTTGTTCAGTATTTTACAAATGAGAGGAGTGCTTATTTTGTTTTCTGAAATTCACAAAGATAAAAACTCCTTTCAATTTATAGAAGTTGAAAATGTTAAGATGGTTTCTATAAAAGAGGTTTCCAGTATTCTAAGTTGCATTTTTTCTTATCAAAGTTGTTGGGAACAACTATAGCGCAAGTAAACCTTGCTCTTGTTATAGCAACATACAATTTTCTTAATGATAGATCTGGTAGCTTTTTCTTTTCAGACAAATATTTGAGAATTGTATCTGTTGGGTAAATTATTACAGCATCGTATTCTAATCCTTTAGATTCAGCGTAATTTAAACACTCCTTTGTTTTGACTTTGTTTCGTGATTTCAAATCCCATATTAGACTAATAGGGCTATGACAATTAATATATTCTTGCTCTTTCTCTTCTGACAAGAGAAACATACCCTTGCGTTGCGTATATTGACTCCTGCGTTTTTCACATGAATCACAATTACAAGCATGGGTCTTGGGAAAATTCTCCATTATAATATTTGAAAAGGAACAAATGTCATCACAGCATCGGTGGCTCGTCTGTAAGGTTTTATCATCTATTTCTATAAACTTATGTTTGGGTGAGTTTATACACTTGTTGGCGTACTTGTCAGGACATCCATTATACTTTTTATGTTTTAATCCGTAATTTGTTGAATATGTATTTTGTCTAGGATCAGCACACAATACCAGATCAATTTTTGACTCTTTGATAGTATCTTAATAATTTCAAAGTCCCAACCTGATAAATCCTGTGATTCATCTATATAAATTGCACTAAATACATTTGATATTCTTTTCTATAAGATCGACTTTGTTTTTTGTAGCACTCAAAAGCAAATTCGCTTAATTTATCAGAATATATATCATTTCTATCCTTGGTAAAAATATTTCTTCCACGGCTCATATATATGTTCTGAAATATCTACCATCTTTAGTTTTTAGATATGCCTGATGGTTCTTCCGTGAAGTACAAACCAATGTGTAGTACTATAATTCTTCTAAAACATCCCCTTTAAAATGGTCTAATCCAGTAGTCTAATAGAAAAGTATACCAACCCATAAGACGGACATTGTTTGGCATACAATGATGTTGATTTATTATTTTTAACTTTAATATTCTCTTGATTTTTTTGAGAGTATAGGTTATAATACCCTATTTTTCTTGTCAGTATTTTCGCTTAACAATCGATTATTTACTTGATTAAGGATAAGGCGGGTCTTACCAGAGCCAGCAGCTGCTATATAAATTATATTATTGCTCATTTCTAATCCAGTCTATAGAATCTTTTTATGTATTGAGGTATCTCAAAAATTGTTTTTCATTAATATTCGACAAAATTCGATATGCCCATTCAGTTTTATTATTTTTCATAAATAGTGCTAAGTCCTCGGACGTGTCTTTTTAATTTTTTTAGAACGAACTGCATCAGAGAGAAGCTGTATTTGATTTTTGTTGGCATTTATAAAACTAGTTTCTATAGTAGTGTTATTAACAGTATCTTCATCTGTGAATATCTGTATGTGATCTGGCATGTTTTCAAGTCCACGCTGTCTTATTAAGTCATCTCTTTTTGCTTTGTCATTGTCGGTTAGTATAGCTATCTTTTTCCCAAAACGTTTTGGCCAAATTAGCATAAGCCTTAAAACCAACACCTTCTACTGATATTAGTTCAATTCCATCATCAAATGGATGACAAGAGTATTTTCTTATGATAGTAGTATGTAACTATCATTTCGTCAGTTAGTCCTTCTACTAAAATTGCGGACTTACACAAAATTAATCTTAATGTTGGATAGTTTGATATTTTTGTAAAAGAATGCCGCTTCGTTACTGTTTTTCCCTCTATTGATTTACATGATACCTTATAGTTATTGTTGCTAATTAGTAAGAGGTTCTTTAAATTAAGCTTATTAGCTATAAAATTATTATGTGTTGTAATAATAAGTTGAGTGTCATTATCAATAGTATTTTTATTTTGTTGAGAAGTTCATACATTTTAGTATGGGAGAGATGAGATTCTGGCTCTTCTATGATAACCACTTTTTCTTATTGATGTCGCCATTTCTTTCCAGGGATAACATCGTCTTTAATACACATAAGTCCCCAGCTCCAATCTGCTCTACAGGAATGTCCTTAAATAATGGACTTATAATATTTCTAGTTATTATATTTGAGGTGACATCTATGGATACTTTTAAATCTTTATTCTTTTTCAATAGCAGTATTGACATCCTTTAGTTTTTCGTTACGTTCAAAGTCATCTCTCAATTGACGAAGACCCGTTTTAATCTTTAAATTATCTTCATCACCTAAATATTTTCGTACTAACGAAGATACATAATTGTTTGAAGATGAGTTAAAATAGGAAGAACTAGAATCTACTATTAGTATAGAATATGGTATCAATCTCTAATTACTTTCTTATCAGAAAACCAGTTACGTTCTATCTTATAATATTCACATGGAATTTGTTTTATTCTATCCTTTTCTTTTTCATATAAATCTGCGAAAGAGTCTTCATCAAAGCACATTTTTTTAATTGTATTCCGTTGCTATTTTTCATGAAGATAATTATTCTTCCCTGAAAAATTCCGTATTTTTCCTTCAAAGTATACCTCAATTATTATTTCGGGTAATACCTTGTCTACCTCATATTGTTTGATGGAATCAATGTTAAATATAGACGGAACTATTTCTAATTGATTGAGCCATCAACCAAGTGCTATAAAGTTAATGCTTCTATTATGGTACTTTTACCAACTCCATTATTTCCTACTATAACATTAGAATCAGATCTCAAAAACATATGTCGGCCTCTTTTTATACCTTTGTAGTTCCTAATAATCAATCGTTCAATCATTATTTTTTTGTAAGAATAGACTTTTTAAAAAGATTTGTTTGTAGTTTCACTCTTGTATTGTGCTTTGTTAATCCAAAGTGTACAACTGCAAATATAGTTATTTGTTTTGATATAATGACGATTCGAAAAACTTTTTCTACACTTTTTATCGTTTTGTGTATTTTGGAATGTTCTTGTCGAATTCTAGGTGAAGGCATGGAACTATGTCGCATTCAAACTAATTCTTCTCAAGAAGATAAGAAAGAGAGAAAAGTCAAGACAACTTCATTTTATTGAAACGAACCCTTAGAGTGCTACCTTGACTTTTCAACTAGAAGGACAAAACTAGTTTGGATGCACCAGCTGGCTTACTAAACCTGATGCTTCTGATATAGTATGCTGTTAAAGTGCAACTCGTGCATAATGGTGTGCAATTTGCATCAAAACGCGCTGCTATGCGCTGCAAAATGCAGTGCTATATGCTGCGAGCTACTAAGCTAAAAGCAACAAAATGGACTATGTACAGGGTGCATTAAGATATGTCGTTTTAGGTGCTAAAAGCAGTTGATATTTTTGGCAAGATGGGGTGGGAAAAGGTTATAAAATGGGATTGTTAACTGGTTAGGGTCGCTCGCTGGTCAACTAAAATCGTGTTCTTCAGAGGCGTATTAAATTGTTAAATGCGTTTTTGTTTATTTTTACAAAAATATAGTCTTCTTGCCGCCCTATTTTAGAGCTAAAAACACTGCTAAAAGCATGCTTTTTGGCTGCTATTGGTGAGCTTTATGCACCCTCAATTTCTTTCAAAAATGATTAGTCGAACGGCGTTTTGCATCATTTTGCCTTTTCTAGATTGTTGTCTAACCGCAGAATTTATCGTCCGATTTTTCTGCATTTAGCACCAAAAACGGCAGCGGTTAAAGCATTATTTTTGCCCTTTTTGACGCTATTTTAGTCTGTTGAGAGGGTATTTAAGCCCTTTTTCGCACTGCATATTATTGCAATGGACTTGCTGTTTGCTGCATTTTGCATTGCGTTTTGGTGCATTTTACCTTGCGTTTTGGTGCGTTTTACCTTGCGTTTTGGTGCTAAATGGAGTGTGTTTTGCCGCATTTTACCCTGCGTTTTTGGTGCATTTTTGCCCTAAATTATGTTGCAAAAAGACACTTAAAGGTGCGCAAATTGTATGTTTAAACAATGTTCAATGGTTGTTTATCCACCTCTATACGCACCTTGTTTTGCCCCAAACAAGTTGGCGCAATACTGCAAAAATGTGGGCGAGCAGAGGATTGGCTGGAAAAAATGCAGCCATAATGTTAAATTTCGTGCACAAAACGTTACATTCTCTTGTCGGTGCTTTCGTCAACATGGCATAGTTTTGCTGTGAGCAAACTTTACCCATGCAGTTCTTTAATGGGCAAAAAACGTTTTTTTGTCTCATCTTGCCCCAACAAATGGGGTAGGGTTTCAAGTTTATTGTAAGTTAGTCCACTCGTTAATAAGTCAACTAGCCAATCTGAAAAATAATGGTGGAAGTCTTAGGCTAGTTCATCTAGGACAACTAATAAGATTAGAAGGACTAGAAATACTAGAACGGCGCAATGTATGATACTAAGCCATTGTTTTGCTAGAATGGTGGGATGGGCGAGGTGCAATGTGGCAAAAGAAGAGAGGGTCGATAAGGCTATATCGACCCTCTTTGCATAGGTAAAGAAATTTAAAAAAGGTTTTTCGGGCGGCTTAAAGAAACGTTGTTAGGCGGCGTTTTGCCACAACAAGTGGCGTTGTGTGCAGCGGCTTACTGTTTGCGTTTAAACAGGTAGCGTCAGTTTCCGTCAAAGCAGATAGCTCTTGTAAGTTTTGTTTTTCAAAAACCTTTGACGAGAATCTGCCCAATACGAAGGCGGGATCCGTACCGAAATGTAAGAATGTTCCTCCAATGAACTGACTTTGGCGGGTAGCTCTGCACTATAACCGAACTGGCCAGAAATGGTGACGTTGGGGCTTACAGACAATTGTCCGTCCATCGGACCTACAATAGTGGCAACATAATCGTTTTCGAACATGCCCGCAAATTGTCCGCCGGCAATAGACAGCGTGCCCTCCTTGGCCGAGAAAGCAACGGGAAATGCAAAGGATTGGCCGTGAATGTGAGCATCAGCTTCTTGTCTTCCTTGTGCAATTTCACCGCGTAAACGCGTTTAACGGGCTTGCGATTCTCGTCTGTTTCGGTAAGTTGCAGATAATACTCGCCTAGCACGTCGCGGTCCAAGTCTATTTGCATAACGCTGATGGTGTCTTTACCCATCGTGGTTTCAACTACAAATTGGCCCGTGCGCACGTGTCCTTCGTTGTTCTCGGTGGTGATGATGGTTACCACGTCATTCTGATAAGTTGTCGTTAACCAGCTGTCTAGCGATTTTATGCTGACATCGAACGTGCTTTTAACCTTATATGTAAGGGTGTCTGCGGCATCGCCCAAGACAATCTGTTCGGGTAAGTCGATTTGCGTAACGGGACCTTGCTGGTCGATGGCAACGATGGTCGAGTCGCCGTCGGCCGATTTAATGATCACCGTGGTGTGCCTCGACTGCATTTCTTTGTTCACATCGGCCGTCACGGTTACAAGTTTCCCCTTTGCTTCTGCCTTAACCCAAGGTGCTTGCGCATAGGCTTTCGTGGCATCTACGTTCACAAAGATGCTGTCTGTGCCGCCCAATGCGTCGAAAGATGTGTTTGCCGACACCACTTTCAGCGTGTGCTGACTTACCTCATTGGTGATGTCGTCGTTGCCGCAGGCTGCCAATAGGCAGATAAGGGCACAGGCAATTATCGTGGTGAATTTAACTTTCTTCATTTCCATTTGTCCTTAGTTGTTATTAATCTTGGTCATACCCTTAATCATTAATATCTGGGCACTGCCGTTTACCAGTACGGTGGTCGACTCTCCCACTTTCTTCGAACCGTTATATTCGATGATTATCATCGAGTCGAGGTCGAGGTAGCCCGCAAGAGTGGATGTGAAGGTGAGGAAGACGCCTGGCTTGTTGAAGTCTTTGTTTACTACAAAGCCCAGAAATGCGTACCTGAATATCTGGCCCGTATCTCCGGCATCCCACGAGCACATCCAGTGTTCGTGCTTGTTTGGGTCGGTGTATATCTTCTCCGGACTCCATGTTAGCGTTCCTGTTTTCTTGTCGTAGACGAACGTAAGCTTGAAGTCGGGCGACAAACCTTCTAGCCAATAGGTCTTTTCATCGCCTGCGGGAACCATCTTCACCTTTATCGATGCATTCTTGTATTCAAAGTTATACATGCCCGCATAGTCGGCATATCGCATATAGTTGGTGGTAAACACCATGCCGCCAGTGCCTGTGTCGCTGCCCGTGAAGGCGAGTTTGTCGATGTCGTAAGCGAAGTGTTGCACCTGCTTTCCGCCAACCGTTACAGGGGCTTGCAGCTCGATACCGTTATCGGTGTAGCAGAAGGGTACGTAAACCACGCTGTCTTTGAAAGTGAACCTGGCACGTCTAGCCGAGGAGAGGTACAGCTTGGTGGTGTCGTTGCCTGCAATGTACTTATAGTTAAACTTCACATTGTCGGCCACGTCTTTCATTTTCCCGATGTGGTCCTTCCAGTTTACGTTGTCGTTCAGGCGCGTCATCACCATCTTGTTGTGGAAACTTCGCCCCTCGATGAAGATGGAGTCGTTGGTTACGCGCTGAATGATGAACTCGTAGTCTTGTCCCTTTCCGTCGTCGTCTCTTGGTGAGGGGTTAGCCAGGCTGTGGAAAATCTCGTTGTACGTGTTGACGGTGAGCACTGGCCCCATGTCTTTCTTGATGTCGTAACTCGATGTGGCTACCTTGTCTGCGTCGGTCAGTTCGCTTTGCAACCGTTACTTTTCCGTCCTTGAACTTCATCAGATATGTGTATCCGCCGCCAGAGTAGCGCGGCTCGGTCCAAAGGTTGAGCTTCCATCCGTTGGGTGCCGACTCCAACACTTGCTTGTAATTCTCCACGGCTTTGTCGAGCCTTTGTACGGCAGGCTCGTCAAACACCTCGTTATCGTCGTGCAGACACGCAGCGAGCAGCATTGTTGCCACAAGTGCCTGCATGCAAATCAATATCTTTTCATAAGCTACGTTCCTAGTTTTAGTTGGTTCAAGTCCAGGTGGCCAATCTCCGATGCTCTGCGAAGCACAATGCTGCGCAATTGGTCGATGTCCAGTTTCCACGAGTCTCTCATGTACGCCCTAATCAAGTCTAGTTTGGCTTGTATGTATGGCGCACCGGTGGTTCCTGCCGTGGTCATCATCTTTTCCCAGTCGGCCGGCGAAGTGGTAACATATACCGATAGCATCTCAGCAAAGTCTTCAATGGGTTCGCTCATGGCGTAAGGCGTTACGAAACCCTTTTTGTTTGCTGCCGCTTTGCGTATGAGATACCAGTCGCCGCTTACGTAATTTCCCTCGGATATGTGTTGGAAATTCTCATCGTAGGGTATCTTTTGGTTCAAGATGTGCGTAAACTCGTGGTGCATGGTGTGGAAGTAGTACTCGTTGACGGTGGCATAATCGGTGAGCATCTTGTCGGTTAGGTTGTTCACCATGTAGAGTGTTATCACCAATCCGCCTTCGGCCGTGCCGAGAATCATCGTGCCTTGTCCGCTGTTGTATGCGGGCGAGCCAATCAAGTGGATAATTCGGGGCACGTTGGCCTTGACGAAGTTTGGCCCCACACACTCTGCATAGGCATCGAACCAGAGGTATTTGGCGATGATGGCCAGCTTGGCCGACTTGGCCGAATCGGCCGGAACGAGATGATATTTCATGTCGCTATATATGTCCTCCATCTTGTATTTCACGTCGATGTTGTAGGGATAGGTATAGTTAGCGAGCAACCACTTGTCGAAATTGTCGCGATGTACGGTTTTTCCCCCAAAGATGCTGTCGCTCGATGGATTGTCTTCCGAGCAAGAATTGAAGCCCAACGACAATATTGCCGCCAAGGCAAATAAGCAAATCTTCTTCATATTCTACGCGTTTTTGTTTTACTTGTTTCTGGGATTTGCCGTAAGTCCGGCTGTTATAACGTCTTGTGGCAGCTGTATTGCGCGGCGCAGGTCGTTCACCGTCAGCGAGTCTTTAACGTCTGTGATGTGGCTGCTTGCGTTCAGCGTGCGGCGGTAAATAACTATTCCGTAGCGTTTAACGTCTTGCAGTCGCCAGCCTTCGCCCAGGGTCATGATGCGCCTAAGGTGCAAGATGGCGTGCAGCAGCGGCTCTTGCGTGGTGGGTTCGATGCTGAAGGCGGTGTTGAATTTCTTCTTTGGCGTTGGTGCAGTTGGCGTGTAATAGCCTATCCCGTTGTAGAAATTCTTGATGCCTTCCAGCGTAACGCCCAGTGCGCCGCTCGAGTAGGCCTTCACTTCGGTGTTCAAATCTGCTGCTGCTGCATCGTAGTTGCCCAGCATGGCGTTGGCTTCGGCGCGCACAAGCAGGGTGAGGTCGGTTGTAAGCACGGCGTAGGCCGAGTGCGCATACCCCACGCCTGCCTGCACATCGGTGTATTCGAAGGCGTAAGGAACCTTGTTGATGAAGTACTTAGACAGGCTGTTGTTGCTCCAAACGGTGTAGCCGAAGTTGCTGCTGCGCCCCCACGGACCTTGCGATTGCAGGTCTTCATTTTCTGAAATGAGCTGCCCATGCGCATACTTGTTGCCCATGCGGTAAGGGCCTAGGAGGGCGCCCGCCTGCGAATGCACCGTCTGTAACAGCAGGTTGGCCTGGCTGGATACGTTCACATAGGCATTCGGGGCTATCTGTCCGTTCACCGAGAGGGCGTTGAAGGCCTTCCAATCGCGTAATTTCGAAGAGGCGTCTGCGCCCAATACGCGTGTGGCATAGGCCACGGCCTTGGCGTACTTTTTGGTAGTATAGGTTGAAAAGTGCAGCGAAGGCGTAGGCCGCATTGCGGGTGAAGTGGTACTTGGGACGTGAATAGTTGTCGGTTACCAGCGGCAGCCCCTCTTCAATGTCGCGGTTTATCTGCTCGTAAAAGTCTGCCAGTGTGCCGCGTTCGTACTTGGTTCCAACCGTCGTTTCGGGGCGTGTGGGGTAGGGCAGTCCCAGGTTTTTGCTGGCCGTCGTTGGGTCGTAGGCCATGCAAAAAGTGTTGGCAAGGGTCAGTGCAGCGTATGCGCGGCACAGCAAAGCCTCCCCTTTCGAGGGCATCAGTTCGCTGTTGTTGCCCTGCTGTTCTATCGTTTGGAGGGCCGTGTTGGCCGTAGCCATGGCCGTGTACAGGCTGTTCCACAGTTCTTGCGGCGATTCAGACTCTTGTGTCTCGGTGATGTCGCTCCACGAGTAGGCTTTGGTCGTAAAAACCGCCGTCGCTTCCCCAGCCCGTTACGTCGAACTCTGTCGGCATTGTCCGAATACAGTTCTGCCAGATAGGCAGGGTTATGGTCAGGATAGGCCGAAACGAGGTATTTCTGTATTTTCTCTTTGTTGTTCAGCTCCATGCGGTTGTCGGGCAGCTTGTCGAGAAACTTGTCGCACGAACTGATGCCCAACGTTGTTGCGGCCAACAACACAAATATGTAGATGTTTTGCTTATTCATAACTATTTCTTTTATTTGTTTATAAACCGAATTTGAGGGTCATTGTAAACTGGCGTGGTATGGGGGCAGCCACACCTCCTGCGTGTAACAAACTCTGGGTCTTGGCCGTTCAACTTCTTGTCTGCATAGATGAGGAACAGGTTTGTGGCTTGGAGTTTCAGCGAGAGATTGGTGAAGGGCGTCGACCTAAGCATTGCTTTGGGGAAATCGTAGCCCAGCGAAATCTCTTTCATGCGTACGAAGTCGCCTTTTGCCGTGCGGTTGCTCGTATAGTTATAGGCGTTGTAGGCTATGCGGAGGTTCCTGTCCGAGGCAAAGCTGCGGTAGGGCAGTATGGTAGGAACCGAGGTTGTTTTTTCGTTGCCGGCTTGCATCCAGCGGTTCTTAAACTCCTTGGTCATCGAGGTGAGGTCGTTGTATTGTGCGCTGAAGATGCGGTCTAGGCGCACATAGCTGCCGAACGAGTAGGTAAGGAATACGTTCAGTCGCCAGTTCTTCCACTTGATTTCGTTGCCAAACGACCCCGTTATCGTAGGTTCCGTAGGCCCTTCGTAAATCAGGTAGCCGTTGCTGTTGCGGTTTTGGAAGTCGAGGTCGGTAGAGGTCAGCTCGCCTTTCTCGTTGAGATAGGTGGGTATGCCCTTATCGGTTAGCCCCTGAAAGGCATCGAGAAGATGGCGCGATGCGGATAACCCTCCATCGTAAAGCCGCTGCTAGCCTCGCCGTTCACAAGGTCGATGGTTCGGGCTTGGCTCATCAGCGAGGTTACCTCTGTCGTTACGTGCGAAAATATCACGTTGGTAACCCATGTTAGGTTGCTGTTCTTGATGTTTGTCGTTTGCACCGAGAGCTCTTGGCCTTTCGACTTCATCGTAGCGGTGTTGGCATACCTAATCACTTGTCCGCCTACGCCCTGTGTGGCTATGGGACCGATGAGGTCGAAGTTGTTGCGCCAGAAGAAGTCGAACGTTACGTTGATGCGGTTGTTGAGGAAACCCAGTTCCGAACCGATGTTGAATTCGTGTTTCTTCTCGTACGTTAGTTGGGAGTTTTCCAACTCGCGGGTCATGATACCCGACTCCTTGTCGGTTCCCACAATCCTGTACGGCGTGTACGCTTTGAGTATCTGGGTGGAGTTGGTGTAGGTTGCCGGGCCTGGGTCGGCCGTAAGCGAGTAAGAGGCGCGCACCATGGCATGCGTCAGTGCGTTGTTGAACGTTTTCTTAAACCACGGTTCTTCGCTGGCGTTCCAGCTTCCCGACACGTTCCATGTGGGCAACCAACGTGCGCTTCGGCTCCTTCCTAGGCGGTTTGTTCCTTCGTAGCGGTAGGTGCCCGTAAGGTTGTAGCGTTGCTTATACGAGTAGGTGCCCGTGGCAAAGAAGGCCGCCGTGCGGTTGTGGGTGTTGTTGAGCGAGTAGTAAACGGCGTTGTCGTCTATGTTCTTCTTAAAGAACTGGTAGACGTAGAAGGGTATTTCGCCCCCGTCGTACTGCATGCCTACACCGTTGAAGTACGTGCGCCTGCGGTCTACGTTAGAAACGTCGATGCCGCCCAGCACGTTCACGGCGTGCGCGTTGTCGAACGTGTGGTTGTAATTGGCCGTGGCGCGCACGTCCCAGCTCACCTTCTGCAAGTCGGTCTTTTTGGTAGAATCCGCCGTAGGGCAGCACCGTTATCGGCAATGCGTAGGCGTTTGTGGGGTCTTTGTACAGGTAGTTGTTGGCGTCGCGTATCAATGCGTTGTCCATAGCCCCTGTAAGCTAGGGCTTGGTTGGCGTACTCGGTAATTTTGTGCTCTTGTGTAGAGGTGTCGTATTGCACGGCGCCGATGATGGCCAACCGCAAGTCGTCGATGGGCTTGTAGGCCAGCTCGGCTTGGAATTTCGTGTTCAGCACGTTCATGTCTCATCTTGTTGTTCTCCAGCTCGTTCAATATGTTGAAGGGGCGTAGTTGGCATGATAGTACGTGTTGGGGTCGAGCGCGCGCGACGTGTTCAATGCGTACGAGTAGGGGTTGATGTCGAAATCGCGTTTCACTTGTCCGTTTACCACGTCCACATCCTGCCCCAGCGTGCCCGGTGCCTGCTGTTTGCGGTACGAAACCGAGGCCAGCAGCGTGAGCGAGAGATTGTCGAGCAGGTGATGGGTGGCGTTTACGTTGGCCGTGTAACGCCTCACGGCAGAAGTCTTGTACCAGCCTGGGTCGGCCATGAACGACATCGACACGTAATAGTTGGACTTGCCCGTGCCGCCGCTCAGACTTACCGAGTGGTTTTGCATGAGTGCGCTCGAGAATAGCTGCTTAAACCAGTTGGTGTTGCGCATTTCGGCACTGTACAAGTAGGCATCGCGGGCCTCTTGGGTGTTCTCCAAGAAGAATTGGCCCGTCTTGGGGTTGTAGGTGTTAATCAGTTCGTACATCTTTCCGTACACGCCATAGTCGCTGCCGTTAAGCACGCTCGAGAGGTTGAGCCAGCCCTTGTTTTCCATTTCCCGATAGATGCCCATCTGCTCTTGCGAGTTAAGGATGTTGAACTGGCTGTAAGAGGGCACCAAACGCGAGGTGAACTCGCCCGTATAGTTAACGTGTGCCTGCCCCGAACGGCCTTTCTTGGTGGTGACGACGATAACGCCACCTCATGGCGCGCGCGCCGTATATGGACGTTGCCGAGCCGTCTTTCAGTATTTGGAAACTCTCGATGTCGTCTGAGTTGAGGCCGGCAATGGCCGAAGAAATAAGCGTTTCGGCATCTCCCGACGACAGTGCATCGGCACTAATGTCGGTAATGTCTTCCTGTACAACGCCGTCAACAACCCACAATGGCTTTGAGTTTCCATAGATAGAGGTGGCTCCGCGCACGTGTATCTTAGGTGCTGTGCCGAACGTTCCCGACACGTTTTGCACGCTCACGCCGGCCGAACGGCCTTCTAGCGAGCGGCTAATGTCTGCCATGCCGCTTATCAAGGCATCGTTGGCCTTAATCTTGTCGGCCGCACCGGTAAACATTCTGCGGTCCATGTTCGACACGCCCGTTACCACAACCTCGGTCAAAGTCTCGTTGTTTGGCGACAATGTGATTTTCATTGTTGGTTTGGGACTAAGCGTTTGTGGACGCATGCCGATGTAACTTGCAACAATTTTCTTGCCTTTTGGCACCGATAGGGTGAAGTTACCGTTTTGGTCTGTCACGGCACCTGTTTTCGAACCCTCCACAATGACGGACGCTCCAATGATGGGTTCGTTGTCTTCCGACGAGATAACTGTTCCGGAAACTTGTGTTTGCGCCGTCGCTATCCCTGCGCTTATGAATAGCGAGACTAAAAACATCATCAGTCTTTTTTCCATAAATTCTCTCAATTAATTAATAATTCATACAACAAGTATATATAGCAATCTTAATAGTTAATGAACTGGAAGCAAACGATTGGTCTATTCCTTAATGCCGATGGTGGTGTTGTATGCAACGCTTTTTTGCTTTCTTAATCGTTTTTTCTTGTTGCAATGGATGCTCAATCGCCGTCAGGTTGGCCTGTGTGATGGGGCGATGGTGTCACTATGTCTGAATGCCTTTGTGCTGGCAAAAGTAACGAATTGTTGTTAAATCGCCAAATTTAATTACAAATTTATTGCGAATAAGGGCTATTTTTGTTTGTTTATGTCGTTTTTTATACTATTTTATGTTTGTGTTTGTATTCGTGTTTTGCTTTGTGGGTTGGCTGCTATGGCTGCTTGTTGGGGCTTGGGTTTGGCCGTGTTTTGTACGTAGGTTTATTTGTTCTCTTTTACCACTTTTTAAGGATATGCTTTTGCCGTTGCGCCACGTGCCATGCCTTTTTGTGGCTTTGGGCAGTGCTTTGTGCCGATTGTTTGGTGGGCATGGTTGCGGCAAGGTTCTGCGGGGAATGGCTGTAAAGCGGCATTGGTAAGTAGTTAAGTTGTTCGCTGGCCAACTAAGATAGTATCCTTTACGTCCCTTTGCTAAACGTTAATTGCGTTTCGTTTGTTTTTACAAAAATGGGTTCTTCGTGATGCCCCATTCTAGGGCCGAAACGCTGCCAAAAGCATGTTTTAGCCGCCATTCGTGGTCTTACGGACCCCTTTTTCTGTCAAAACATGATGGTCCGAGTGGCGTTTTGCACCATTTTACCCTTCTAGATTGTTGCTCGCCCACAAAAAATGTCGTCCAATTTTTCTGCATTTAGCACCAAAACGGTAGTCTTTTAAGCACCATTTTTGCCCCCTTTTTGCACGTTATTTCAGTCTGTCGAAAGGGTTTTATGCCCTTTGTGTATCAGATATTATTGCAAAATGCCTGCTGTTTTGGTGCATTTTGCCCTGCGTTTTAGTGCATTTTGCCCTGCGTTTTAGTGCATTTTGCATTGCGTTTTGGTGCATTTTGCATTGCGTTTTGGTGCTTTTTACCCTGCGTTTTGGTGCGTTTTTACCCCAAATTATGCTGCAAAAGGCACTTGATGGCGTGCAAAATGTATATTTAAACAATCTCCAATGGTTATTTATCCACCTCTGTGCGCACCTTGTTTTGCCCCAAACAAGTTGGCGCAATACTCGCAAAAATGTGTGCGAACGTCGGAAAGGCCAGAAAAATCGCAGCCATAATGTTAAATTTCGTGCGCAAAACATTACATCCCCTTAGCGGTGTTTTCGCCAACACAGCATAACTTCGCAGTGAGCAAACCTTATCCGTGCCGCCCTTTTAAAAAAAGCAAAATACGCCATAGGGAGTTTTTGAAAATGGGGTAGCTCCATCCCCAAAAGATGAATTTTGCTGTGTATGTTGCAGATTTTTGGTGCATTGTTTCGTTTTTCTTGATTATAACAGCTACCTTTGTGCGGAGTTCATCTGCTTATGGCAATGGCTGTTTCTGCGCCAAACAATGGTTGCACCATCTGTTTTGCTTGCCAACAGCGGGCATTTAGAAAGGGCGTGCCAGGATGGCTAGGCGGCGCAGCGGCCAGTTTGGGCATCGGCAAAATAACGATGAAACGCTAACATGTGAAACCAATGGCAGGGGCTTGTCACCCTGTTTATTAACAAAACGGAAAAAGTTATGGGAATGATTGCAAACTATCAGTACATCAATGATGAACAACTAAACTTCTTGAAGAACTCGGACAGCAAAGAGAAGGACGTGCTGGAAGAGGTGGGGGAAATGAACGAAGAAAGCGAAATGTTGTTGGATATAGACAAAATGTGGGACGTACTGCATTTTGTGCTACCGCGTAAGCAGTTGCGACCCCATTGAGAACAATCCTTTAAGCGAGGCCGTGGTTGGTGTACGTCCGCTTGAAGGCCAAGACGGGTTTGTAGCCTATACGGAAAAGGAGCGGGTTGCGGAGATACTTGCGGCTTTTGGAGGCTTTTTGATATGGAGCAGGCTATGGCAACGTTCAGTATGGATGCTTGCAAAAAGCTGAACTTTACCCCGACATCTGGGATTACTGACGATGAAGAAGAGGTGGCTCGAACTGAAAGAAGAAATTAGCGATTACTTCCAAAACATGAAAGACTTTTTATCGAGAAGTGATGGAGGTAAAATGGCCGTGTGATGGTTACGATTTATTGAATAAAGACCCGACGACGATGGAAAAAGAAGATGATGGTTGGCTCAACCGAATTTACCTTCGACAAAAAGTTGCGGTGAATATGTTGGAAAGCTGCAAGTGTGGGAAAGGGAAACAGACGTTTTTTTCTTAATACGGAACATGCAGAGGGGGGATGACATCGACAAAATAGTTACTGAAAAATAAATTGATAGAGCGTAACAAAGAAAAGATAGTAGAAGGCGTTTATGGAGGAAAACGACTATTTTGTAGATGTTGTTAATGAGATGATTGCCTGTGGCGACTTTTAAGGCTGATGGGCCAATATCGGCAGACGATTTTGTAAATGCGCTGTTTGTAAACAATGTTACTATCTGGGTTAAGGGCGCGGACACGGACTTTTGCTCTGGATTTAGATGCTGAACCCGATTATTTGCTTGGACACTTGGCCTATATGGAGATTGATAGCCAGTATCATGTTGAGTGTGGCGGGCTTAATGGCTAACATGTTTCTTGTAAGTTTGTTATTACTCAAAACATAAATACGCAAATACAATGGACGATTTAAGAACCCTTTGCGAGAAATATAGCGACCTCGACGTGGAGTATAAGTTTGCAAGCATATCCGATGATTTATGGAAATTAGGTTCGATTGAAAAGATTAAAGACGAGGTAAGCCCCGAAACCTTTACTTTTCATGTTGCCGTAAATATGATAGGCAATTGGAAAGGCGATGGCTGGGATTTTATTTTTTATGAAGGAAGGGCATTGCTTCCCTATATTCCTGATACGTTGAGTAAGTTAGGACTGGTGGAAATAAAAGATGCTTTTGAGCAAACACTATCCGTATTCCCCGATTTTGCAAGCGATTGCAACGAGGAAGTTTATACGGATGTGATGAACTTCTTGATTAATCCGCGATTTAAAGTTGCCGACGAAAGGCTGAACGCTATCTCTAAGGAGGAACGGACGGCATTGAGCAAGGCATACCATAAGGGTGTACAAAGGTTAGACGACCTTTCTGAAAAGCTATGGGGCTACAGAGCAGAAGAAGATGGTTGGAAAAACGTTTTGGATTATCTAAATTCATTCGTATTAGGTGGTTCTTCATCGCAACAAGTGTAGAATGGCTCGGAGTTGAAACAGCATAAGTGGAAAGGGATGAATTATTTCGCATTGGATGATTAAGTTTTAAATGATGAAAATAAAGTATTTAGCCTTATTGTGTTTCTTCCTAGTATGCAACTTACTTCATGCTCAGAAAGATATTTACCATGTAGTTGGTGTACAAGAGATTAACTTAAAGTCGAAGTATTTTGATTTTGACCGCAAGATATGGGTGAGACTACCGTCTGATTACAGCTTTACGGATGCACAAGATTATGATGTTGCTTATATCTTCGATGCGCAAGTTACCCTTTCTTTGAGTTGGCTAGTGCATATCCTGTATTCTTAAACGAAGGTTGGTTTTCGAAAGGGACTATTGTTGTTGGCATTTGTTCGCCACAAGACTTAGAATACAACCGTCGAGAAGATTTCTTGCCCGATGATGGTTTGACATGCAATGCGTATAAAATCAGAAAGGGCTATTCTGACAAGCTGATGTGTTTCGTGAAAGACGAACTAATGCCATATATCCGTTCGCATTATCGCACAACGGAGAAAAATCTTGCTATCGGTCACTCGTTAGGTGCATCGTTCTTGTTGCAATGCCTGTTAAATTACGACATCTTTAATGACTATTTTCTGTTTTCGCCTAATCTTGCTTTTGGTAAAAACATGTTGGCGAATAAGTTTGTAAAGCATTCTTTCGATAGAACCGCTAGGCATTATCTCTTTTTTAGCGATGCAGCCGAAGAGAAAATAAAGGGCTGGGAAGGTTGGCAGACACCAAGGGATGAGGTTTATAGGTATATTGACTCGAAGGCGTTACCCCGCAACATTGTGTGTAGGCACAAGTCGTACCCTGAATCAGAGCATTTTGCAAGTTTTCCGTTGGCGTTGCAAGATGCTTACAAGGATTATTTCGCCTATCGTGAGGCGAAAGACGCCACGGCAGAAGGAGAAGTCTATGCAAAGCATATAGAGGTTATTGTTGATAATCCTAAGTACGAAGTGTATATTTGTGGAAACCAAGCATCGTTAGGCAATTGGGACGCCAAGAAGATTAAGATGACACATGTAAATGATTCTGTTCGTGCGATTGATGTAAAAGTACAACTACCTGCCCAATTTAAGTTTACTCGTGGGAGTTGGGAAGCAGAAGGATTTCCTGCGAATGCGATGGGCGGTATTAATCTTCGTGTGGACAACAAAAGCAAGAAAGCGTACGTCTACAAAAATATCAGATTGGGCTGATAACAAGAACGAACATCGAATTTGACCGATGATAAGGTTTTACTTTGATGGGGTGGTATCGCTACTTGCACAGACCTTTGGTTGAACCCCAAGCGGTCTAATTACCGATTGGGATTAAAATTATGTGTAAAAAATGAAAAGAGCTCTGTTTTACCTCTTAGTATATGCAGCAATACTCATTGGTGTTTTTGCTATATGGGGCTGTGGTGCCATGCTTGGGAAGACAATCTTTGGTGTAGCCTCTGATAATCCCGTATTCGCTTTAACTCTTTTAGTGGCGTTACTCTTAGGCCAAGTCATAGTTATTTGGCTATTTATTGATAAGAAGTGGGCAACAATAAGTTGGGGCAGCATTACTAAGCGTGCACGGCCATATATAATTGTACTCTCGTTTTTCTTTGTTTTAGCAACTTCGCCAATGGGGACGATTATTATAAATCTCTTCCCCGATACGTCACCACCAAAGCTGCTGTCTAATTTAGATAGCGCGCCTATCTCTCATTGTCGGCATTGTGTATGGTTGCATAGTAACACCCATAGCCGAGGAACTGTGCTTTCGGGGTGCGGTGATGCTTGCACTTTATCGTTGGAAACGTAATGCGTGGTTTGCCATCCTTGTCTCGGCGGCATTGTTTGGTTTCGCCCATCTAAACATCGTGCAAGTGTTTTATACCTTCATTCATGGCGTTTTGATGGGGTGGTTGTTTTTATCGCACCGGCAGCCTTATTCCCAGTATTATGGTGCATGTGGCAAACAATTCGTTGGTTGCGGCTGGCAGCCTTTTCTTTGGCAACGACAACGAAGTGGCTGGCAGCCTACCACTTGACGATGGATTTTTCTTGTTATTTATGGCTCTTTGTCTGGTGTTGTTGTTCGCGTGTTGTTGGGTGGCCAACAGAATGTTTGCAAAGTACGAGCCATTGAAGGTTTGAGCGTATGCGCTTAAAACATAACGCGTAAACGTTTCGGCTACTTTGGCGATGAAACGAAAAGCGGGTATGTCGATGGACATACCCGTTTCTTTTGGGCGTTTAAATGGTGATGAGGCGCGTTTTGCTAATAGCTTGATGTGGCATTTGATGGGTCCGAGGCTTAATGGCCTCTCGCAAAACTCATGGATTCACAGGCTCATGAACTCACAGGCTCATTTATACGGATGTGATGAACTTCTTGATTAATCCACGATTTAAAGTTGCCGACGAAAGGCTGAATGCTATCCCTAAGGAGGAACGGACGACAGTGAGCAGGGCATACCATAAGGGTGTACAAAGGTTAGACGACCTTTCTGAAAAGCTGTGGGGCTACGAGGCGGAAGAAGATGGTTGGAAAAACGTTTTGCTCAATTTGCAATTAAGCGGGTTGGGAAAAGACCTTCTGATCGACATGGAAAAACAAAGCGCAGTAGTACAAGTGGCAAAACAACAAAAATAATCTAGCAAATAACCTGGCATCTGTTGTATGAATATCAAAAGATTAAGTTTCTTGGAGAACCATACAAGTACATACTTTTTGTTGAATTTTTGGAAAACAGACTTAAAAAGAAGAGCTGATATTTGGTTGAGATAAATTAATTCTTTAAATTTGCAGTTGAGATGTCCTCCCCATCTTTTTTACATTCATCTGTAACACTGCAATAGGGTTTACATCTTGAGACCTCACTCATCAAAGGCGGTACCGAATAAACAAATTATAAACAACTAACAATTTAGACATGAAAAATTATTGCAACTGCGTTATTCGCAATGGTTTGTTTGGCATCTAATGCCCAAAGAGTAGACATTACTGTTCATACATCTTGTGGAATAGACTACAAAATAACTGAAATAGGCGACACTGTAACTGCCCAAGACATTGTAAACTATGCACGAGAACTCGAAAAGACTTTCTGTGGGTAGCTATAGACCTCTTTATTAAAAACGCCGTTCCGCATCAACACATGCGGGACGGCATTCAATTATCATTTTCAACATGCGTAAATCGGTCATAACCCTCATTTTATCAATCATGTCGTTGGGTGCATCCCAGGCAGAAGAGACACGATCTTCCGCATTGGAAATCAGTTATCTTACAACATGCATCAAAGACACTGTTACGAATAAGGTGCTGACAGACACATTCAAATTGCGGTTTGATGCCCACAAGGCATTATTCTATAATGTGGAAACGTTTGCAGAAGACTCATTAAAACATAATGACCTTACAGCATGGCAAAAGGCAATAGGCAGTGCTTTAACAAGAAAGCAACGGGCAGATAAAGCTAACAGCTCATATTATATATTGGCTGACCTCCAACAGAAAACGTATGTTTTCAAAGACCGGATTGGAACGAACAGCTTTTCTTATACGGATAGTTTGCCGGCATTTAACTGGCAACTTAAATCTGAATATAAAGACATTGCAGGGCACAGATGTGCGAAAGCGATTGGTAAATACATGGGGCGGACGTATGAGGCATGGTATGCCACAGACATACCAACACCTGTTGGGCCATGGAAATTTTACGGTTTGCCCGGCTTAGTGCTGTCTGTTTACGATGTCCAACATCAATATAGCTTTACTTTTATCGATATGCAACCATGCCACGGAGAGATTACTCTTTTCCCCAGCAAATCTTTTAAGACAACAAAAGAGAAGTTTCTTAAAGAGTATGCCATATATCAAAATGACCCAATAGCATATTACAATGACCGCGCAATGATAAAAATAAACTTCGGTACAGCCGGCAACGACTTTGAACAAGAAATAAAAAACGACAATAGACATCGGCTCATGGAAATTTTAAAATAGCACATCGATGAAATCAACACTAACTATAATACTGTGTCTGGCATGTCTCCCACAAAGTAGGGCTGCCGACAACAAAAGCCAATTTAGAGTGCATATACCGTCTGACCTATCGGGTTGATACCCTTACAAAACGTAGTGTCAATGCCATGATGGTGCTTGAGACACAATGAAAACGGCTCTCTTTTCTATTCGCAAGCAAACTTCGAGAAAGACTCCCTGGAACGTAATGCAAATGGAATTGAAGAGCTAAGAGCCATTAACGACAGCATCAAAGCTAGGTATGGTAAGATAACGGTTTCTTATTACGTGCTAAAAGATTTTGAAAAAGAATCAACTTGACTTTATGGGAACCCTCCTAAACAGCAACAAGTATACAGAGCCCTTACCCGTTTTTAATTGGCAAATGTCGGAAGACAAAAAGACAATAGGTGAACACCAATGCCAAAAGGCGACATGCACATTTGGCGGAAGAGCCTATGAGGCGTGGTTTGCACCAGACATCCCCATAAACGACGGACCGTGGAAGTTTTACGGCTTGCCAGGACTGATACTTGAAGTGTACGACAAACAGCACCATTACGAATTTCAATTTTTGGGCATGCGCCCTTGTGCAGGCAAGATAGAAATACCCGTTGCAGACTATACCAAAACCACAAAGAAAGAATATCTGCGGATAAAACAAATGTCTATCGACGACCCCGAAACAGCCTCGCAACTGTGGGAAGCAAAACTTGGAATTAAAACAACACGCCCCCGTGCTCCAAAATTGCGTTCGTATGCAACGATGGAACGTGTCGAATCCGTGTCGAAGTGACAAGTCTGGCGGTCGTCCATCAGCCTTTCACACTGTCGAACTGTAGGAGGGTATCGGCTTTTTCCCATAAACAAAGATGCAGGTACAACATGAAGACCTTGTATTGTCTGCTAGTATTAGCCGCCATTTCGGCCTTGCCAGTCTACGCACAAGAACATGTTGTGCGCGGATTGGTGGTGGAAATGGGTAGCGGAACACCTGTTAGGGGAGCCGTTGTGACCATTCGCAATGCCAAAGACATTATTATCTATAACACGCAAACATCGGCTAAGGGCGAGTTTAGCCTAACCATGAAACACGAAAACAGGGCCGAAACAAGGCTGGTGGTGAGCAGCATGGCACATAAAACGGCACAATGTGCCCTTACCGATCAAACTTTTTATCGCATAGAACTGGACCCGAAAGCCTTTTGAGATAAAGGACGTGTATGTGAAACCCGACAAGATAACCCATCGTAACGACACAACGAGCTATTTGGTATCAGCCTTTGCCACACAGAAAGACCGCACCATCGGCGACGTTCTGCGAAAGTTGCCGGGCATCGATGTGAGCAAAGAGGGAACGGTTTCGTACAACGGAAAGACGATAGACCAGTTTCTTATCGAGGGCGTTGACCTCTTCGACGGACAATATAACATCGCCACACGTAACATTTCGCATGATGTTATTTCGCGGGTGGACGTTGTGGAGAACTTCCAATCGAAGAAAACGCTACGGAAAAGCAAAGCTGAGGGTGGCATCGCACTTAACCTTGCCTTGAAAGATAAGGCAAAAGGGCGATGGAGCGGCAATGCAAGAGCTGCGACTGGACTACCAAAACTGTGGGAGGGTGGGATCTTCGGCGCACGCCCTCTCGGCTGTTAACCAAACTTCTTTAACGGGCAAGAGCAACAACACAGGCAAAAGATATCATGAGCGAAAAACAAGGTGCTGACGCTTGACGAGCTGTTAAGAAAGGTGTCGACCAATGCCCCCAACCCCTTTAGTAGTTCCTCGCTAGACAGGCCTGGTGTACTAGACGAAAACCGAACGCGTTTTGGACGCACCCACATCGCCAACGTGGAAAACGTTCAAGATGTCGCAGACGGCCATTATGCGCACAAAGCTGTACTACTCTGACGACCGCAACACCAGCGAAAGGATACAAGGTCTATCGTATTTTCTGGCCGACACAACCTTGACGCGCACCACAACGGAACACGGCATCCTTAACAACAGGGAACTATCGGCTGCCATCTTGTTTAAGAACGATGATGAACGGAGCTACTTTTCGAACGAAATTAAATACGCCTCTACATGGGAATCGCAATCGCGCCATTACACATGGCGACGGTAATAACTCAGTGGAAACGCGGTCGGACATGTATTCCATCGAGAACAACCTACAATGGATACGTGCATTGACGAGACATCACGTTAAGCTAACATCCGTCAACCAGTACCGTTTATGCCCGAACAGCTAGCGGTTATGAACGACAGCACCCTACAACAAGATGTGAAGCGGCGCCAGTTCTTATCGTCTACGCAGTTAAACCTTGTCTTCAACACGCGCCAATGGGCGTTAGAGCTGAACACGGAAGGGCGTATACAGAGCATGAACATGGAAAGCAACTATCGGACAACGCCACTTGACACGGGCTTTACGAAAACGCCGATCATCAATTACGTGGCCTTCATTGTCCAGCCACCATCACCTATAAGCACAGAGGGATTCGCGGAACACTGCAAATGCCGCTAAACACCTATCGTTATTTTGGCACGTCTGTGGCAAACAAGCTGTTTTTCTCGCCTAACCTAAACATTAACTGGGAGATTAACTCTCACTGGACCATTGGGGCAAAGCTGTCGTTGAACAGGCAAGAACCCGCAGTTAACGATAGTCACACGATGCCTATACTGGTAGATTACCGCACGTTTGAGATGTCGCCCATCAACTTCTATGGGTCACGAAGTTGGAACGAGATGGCGTTTGTCCTCGTACACAGACTACGCCCACGGTCTTTCGTACGCGCCAGTATGGGGTATGCACACGTTACAACACTCTTGCGCGCACCAAAAGCGTAGATAGGCGCGTGTATGGCGTACTATTCTACGGTTGAAAACGACAACCACGCGCACGGAATAACGGCACTCGTCACTGTAAGCCAGCGTTTGGAATGGATTAAAGGCACATTCAACGCGCGGTGCCTGTTATCCCAAAATGCCAGCAGCATGTATCAAAATGGCATCAATACTGAGTTTAACACGGGCTCGTTACAAACGTCGGTCGGCCTCAACAGCAACGTTTGGGCATGGCTAGACCTAGCTTATCGGGCGCAGTACAACATTCATGCGCTTGAATTTAGCGCAATGAAGAGTCGCACCAAGTTGCTGACGCAGGAATTGGAACTAACATGGATGCCGACAAATGCCTTAAACTTCTCGCTCTCGGCCGAACACTACGCCAACTATTTTAATGACAACACACACAAATATACGTTTTTTGCCGACTTCAATTGTCTGTATAAGTATCGCAAAACCGATTTTACGCTGCACTCGAACAACATCCTAAACCAGCGTTTTTACAATAATGCGACATATAACAACCTGAGCAGCATCACAATCAGTATGGGCTACGCGGCCGAACACTAATTGTTGGGGTGAAAAATGTTTTTCTAGTTCATGAGAATTTGTTGCTGTTCGCTAAAAGTTTTGAAACAGCAAATTTGGTGTTCGGATTGTCGATGAAAGGGAAACTAGTTTCATCTCATCAAAATCAGGTTCCTTTCTGTTCTTCACAAAAGTGTTTTTAGCGGACAGCCAATATATAACGGCGAATGGAAGCGATGAAACCAACAGAAGAACTTACGAACTAAGGTATTCAAAAACTTGAAGGATGTATTTTTACAACATTTCGTGTTTTTATTTCTCTCATTTTAGCGGACAGCCGATGAATGACAGGCTGAAAGGGTACATGCTTTTCGAAAAAAGAAATCCGCAACGCCTATTGATGGGCATTGCGGATGAAATAGTGCCGACTTGGAGTTTAGCAGACAGCTATATGCTCAACAATCAAACAAGATTTGTACAGGTTCTAACGACCTATTTGGGTTAAATGTTGATGTGGATCGTTTTGCTAATAGCTTGATGTGGCATTTGATAGGTCTGAGGCTTAATAGCCCCTCGCAAACTCACCCCCTACTTACTGCACCACTACTTTCTTTCCATTACGAATGTAAATGCCTTTTTGGGGCTTGGAATTGAACTTGATGCCTTGCATGTTAAACCAGGTGTTGTTTTCGTTGTCCACATCGTTAGCCACTTTCTCTATCCCCGTAGTCTCTTCTCCCTCGAACACAAGTTTGAGATTTGCGCCAACAAGCATGTCGGACAAATGCAAGAAGGCATGGAAGGGCGTAAGTTTAGCCTCATCTGTTGCTTGCACAAACGTGGCGTTACCCTTGTTGCCCTCTGCATTAAGGGTGTAAGCAGCCCCGTTTAGCTGTTGCGCGGCGGCTAATGCCTTAACGAAATCGGCCTTGTATACGCCAAACAAGCCGTCCTTCGTCGGCGTGTTTGTGCTGGTTTGTGGGTTCACCACCACATTTTCTGCCCATATCTCCGTGCCGTCAGACACATATATATAGGAGTATTGGCCTGTAACTCGTCTTTTTTGGCAAACTTTAGGGTGGTGTTGGCGCCTGCTTGCTTGTCCATGCCGTCGAAAGCAAAGGCCTTTCCGCGCGGTTTGGCGGCAAAAGGCAAAACAAGCGTCTCTTTCTTTTGTTCTTAAAAGACGAACGGAAGAAGGTTGCATGCTTGGCCTCAAAGCTATAAGGTAGGCGATAGGCGAGGTTTCCTTGCAGAGCTAATGCGTCGAAGTTCTCGTCGAGCTGCATCTTGTAAAGGCTTGTGTGGCGTTTCCCCTCCTTATTTGTCAGCACGGTGTTGGCGGCGCGATGCTCTTGTGTCTGTGTCTTGGGTGCATACACGATGGTGAATTCGGGAAGTCCGTTTAAAAGCGCGTCGCTTTCGGCTTTACTTAGTGGACTCATGGCCGACAAGTCGAGCGAAACCAAAGCCTCGCATTGTGCAAAGGCGTTTGTCGATTGAGCGGGTCTCGATGCTAGCAGGTAAGAACAATATGGTGTGGTTTAACGATGTCGTTGCCGGTAAAGTTGGCATCTATAGCCGTTGATGCGGTATTCGGGCTTCCATTTGCCTGCGAACGTGGGGATTGTACACGGTCGCTGTCAAGTCTTTAAACTCGCTTGTCCAAGGCTTCTTGTCGCTCTTCTTGTAGGCCGTGGCAGTGAATACGCCCGGATATTGGCCCACTTGCACTATCTGATAGATAATGCCGTTGTAGATAAACTCGTCTTGGGGCACCATTGCGCTGATGGGAAGCAGGCCGTTGCAGAAACTTTCTTTGCCATAGCTTTGGGGTTTTGTTGCATACCAATGGCTAGCAACGTTAACGCCCTTGTTGTGTACCGATGGCACTGCGTTGCCGTCGAACATGTAGAAGTCGCACGAGCCTGCTCCGCGAAAAGCATCCTCTTCAATGCTTTTCAGCGTAGGGGGCAGTATCGCCATTTGTAGCTTGCAGCCATCGAACGCGGCGGCGATGGGGATGGCGGCTACCTTTATCGGAAGTAGCAGCTTATTGTCTGCGAATTGGTTTCCGGCGAAAGTCTCTTGCCCAATCGAGGCCAGGTTTTTAGGCAATTGGGCGTGCCTAAGCTGGTTGCAACCCGCGAATGCACCTCTGCCAATGGCGGTTAGCGATGCGGGATAGCCGATGGCTTGCAGGGCGTTGCAGCCCGAAAAGGCATTCTCGCCAATCTCTTTGATGCCCTCTTCTAGGGTAACCGCGGTTAGTTTGCTGCAAAGGCTAAATGCAAAGTTAGCCACTTTCTCAACCTTATACCTGCGCTTGTCGGCAGGGTTTACGATGCTGGCCGGCACAACAAGCTTGCCTTCCGAATACTGACTGATGGCTGCATTCTTGCCGTTGCCAACTTCTACAACGTCTGTGCCCGTTACGTTAAAACCACATCGGCACGTCTTTTCCGTTGAGTTTGGCCGTTCCCTTGATGTTCGTGTCCTTGCCTAACCCCTCGGCCGAAAGCTGTGTGCAGATGGCAAGCAGCAGTAATATGATATATTTTCTCATGTCTTTTTCTGTGTTGATGATTGTCAATGATGTGTGCCAATTGCCATTAGGGGTTAAAATTGTTCCACGTTTCTTCTCCGCCTACAATGGCGTCGATGCCCTTACTTCATAACATTTCCCGATGACAGAGAAGTAGAAGGCCTTGCCCGTGTCGCCGTGGTTGCCTTTTGTTAAGGTAGGTGTACTTGATGATGTTGGGTTTAGCATCGGTTCTCATGTTGTTGATAGGCACTTTCGGCGTTGGCGATGGGTACTACCTCGTCTGTTCGCGAGTGCAGCAGGTAAATGGGATACTTGGGTTTCCATCCCTCGGTAAGGTTGTTTTCGGCGAGGGCGGCGTAAAGGTCTTCGTATTTAGGGTTCTTCTCTGTGGGTTCTCCTTTTCATCTTTTTGCGCCATAAACGCGAATGCTTCTGGTTTTAATATCTCAGATGCTTTGAGGTAGTCTCCCCGCTCGTCTCTCTTGAAGTTAAACGTTTTCCTCAATTGCATGTGTATGTCGCCAAGTGTTTTTCTCCTTTTTGGGCAATCCAATCGAGTATGCCCGTGTCTAGAAATCGTTTGTTGAAATAATCGCTTGCCTTGTGTCGGCGCATGTAAGGGCTATAGTCTAGCATGCCCTTAATGATAAGCGGCAATGCAACGGGCATGTACACCTTGTCTTCGGCGAGGTAAGTTCGCAGTGTGGCAATGGGGTTATAGGGGCCGTCGCCGCATACGGAGCCGCCCAGATGCAGGTCGGTGTCTAGTGAATTGGTTTCTATGAACCTTTGGCAAGCCATTGCCACTGCTCCCCCTTGCGAGTATCCCACGCATACGGTTTTCCAATTATCCCTTATCTTTGCCCTCTTTTTCTTGCAGGTTTTGTACAACTCAATGCCGTAGCGCAGTGCGTCCACGCTTTGTCGGGCGGTAACGTCTTCTACAAGGTATGGGTGCGCTTCGTTGCGGGTTAGCCCATACCCCTGATAGTCGGGCAGTATTACAAGGCAGGTGTATGCCCGCTCAAAGGGTCTGAACCTGGCGTGCATCGTGAGCATGCCCACTTCGCTAAACATGGTGTTCCCCCTTACATATTCCGAGGGTGTGCTGGCATTGTCTGTGATGGTGGAGTGGCATCCCAGAATAATGTTGTTGATGATTACAGTTTCCGCCTTGGGCATTGCTGCAAGAGCGGATAGGGTTATGGGTTGGCCTTTGGCGTTGACGGTGGGGTAGGTGTAGCGATAAAATTCGTATCCGAAAACGCTGTTGCCATGATCCTTGTTGTCGTTGTCGAAACCGTTACCCCGAGTTGCAGCCGAGTCTTTGGGCAGTTCAACAACTTTAATGCCTTGTTCGATAATCTTTGCATCGGCAGCATTTACGCCTGTGCAGATGGTTGAGAAGTCGCTTTGTGCAGCAACCGACAAGCTAAAAATGAGCGTCACCGCTAAGCAGAGCCGCCTGAAATGTTTGTTTACATAAATATTATTCATCTTACTTTAGGGAGGATTGATTGTGTTTATATCTATCATTTGTAATAAAATCCAAAACATTTATCTTTAACGAGTTTAATGAAAGCCTTTGTCTTAACGGCTTAGATATCATCCTGCTCGTTGGACTTCTCAATCGGTAAAAAAGTATTATCCTTTTACAAAGTTCCGAAAAAACATTGAGAACGGCAAGCGGGTTAACGATGTTTTACAGAACATCAAATTCGTTAAAGGTTGCTTGCGCTGAGGGTTTCAGCTAGCCAACTGAAACGCGGTCTGCTCTTCAGAAAAGATTTTTAAGATGTTTGCATAGCCTCCTGTCCCTCTCTCGTTTGCTTGTCGGCATCTTGCCATTTTTGTTTTAGCGTAGCCCTGCTACGTCTTTAAGGATAATGCAGGCCCTATCAGCTTGATTTAGGTTAAACGACTTATGTTTTGCTAGAATGGGGAGGTACGAGCGTGTGCATTATATTATGGCGCAATGTGTTTAAGGCTTAAGCTTGTGATTTGATGTGTTTTGGGGAGCTGTTGTAAAGGCGTTAACCTCGTGCATATTGCAAGCGGGGCGTAGTTTTATGTTCCGAATACATGTGGAATGGTGATGTGGCAGATGGCTTTGACCTGAGATGTTCGCATCGATTTTTGCTTTATGCACTGAAGCTAGTGGCGGATGCTTTGGCCGCAGTGTTTTATGAATATGGCCTCAGTGATGTCTTCTCTCTTATTCGCATTGCGGAGCATATAGCAGAAAAGCATTGCCGTGGAACCAAGTAGGGCTAAGGCCATATCTTTTTGTGCATCCCACATGTCGCCTTGTTGTCCGTTATAACAGTCGGCCGCATCTGCCGTCATAACAATAGTAAGCAACCATTCAAACAGTTCGTATATCATGCTGCCCGTTTGTACCATCAGCCATGCCATAAGCATCGCGACAAAATGTTGTTGTTTAAACCATTTCTTGCAGGCGTAGACCAAGTAGGGGAACAGCAATACGCCGAAAGAAAAATGCACCAGTCGGTCGTAGTGGTTGCGAGGGTCATGAAAAGAACCCAGCATCAACCAACCCCAACGAAACAGCTAACTCTTTATATGGCACATACGAATAGATATAGCGTGCGCCAATAACGTGCAGGAGGGTGAAACATGCAAGTCCTATAAAAGCCGACATGGGCATTGCTTTCTTAAACACATCGGTGATTAGCGGAATGAACAACAAGGCCGTTCCAATGTGTTGAAGTAATTGCTCGTGGGGATAAATGGGGTTGACGCATGTTATCGCCGTGACCATTGCCACAAGCAGAATTAGTGCAAGTTTTGTTTTGTCTATTGTCATGTTTCAGCGATTTACCTGTTGTGTTGTCTTTCTTACGTTAGTCGGGATAATAGAAATCTTGTTTTACATAGAGCATACCATTGGGCTTGACCAGCGCGTATGATGTAATTCTTTTGGTTTTATCGAATGTAGTCTTAACGTTGTACGTTGCTATGGTCTTGCCGTCTTCTGCCTTTGTCGTCATCTTCTTCACAGGCGAATTGGGCAGCCTGCCCATATAGCCTGTTAGCAGATAAGCGTTTGACGAGGGGTGCATGAAAAGGTAACAAGCAGCTCCGTCAAGTAATGCAGGCAGACCTGATTGCGGGATGGTTTGAGACTTGTCGTATTCTATATGTGTACGAAATGTTCTGCTGTAATATCCTCCTTCCATGATGATGTCAGTAAGTAGATTGCCAACCCATTTAAATTTATATTGATATGTGTCCGTGGCGTAGGTTATGGCTTTAACAAGCCTGTTCTTATCGTCGTACGTAAACAGATAGGGACTTATAAAGCCAGTGGAATTCTTTCTGACGAGGTTTTCCTCTAATTATCCTATATGAATATGTTGTGTCCGTTTTTCCCTTTATAGCGTAGCAAATGGCTTATCGTTTGTAGCGAGTCTGTGCCTTTTCTCTTCACAAAGAGCGGTTGGCTGTTTACCATTATTGGTTCGCCCGCTTTGTTGACGAAATAACAACTTGTGTCTTTCCACGCCGCTAACGTGTCAATATATTGGCAATACGACACCATTGTAACCAAACGATGCAGCTCTTGTCCTTTATACAGGCTTTATCTTTCGGTTGGTTACAGCTAACGATGAGAGCAGATGCTCAGCAATAAAATATATTTTTCGCATCATATAAAGGTGATGTAGTTAGGTTAGGATGGGGGCAGGCGAAAACCTATCACCAAGCCACTTTCGCTTTTGTTGGTTCGGCTTGTTTAAAGTATTCGTCAAGATTAGCGTGCGACAGGGCCTTTTCGTCTAGAAAAAGAAATGAATATCCTGCCAGAGCTAGTAATGCCCATAACTATTTTCATGTTGCCCTGTTGCCCATTCGGCTCGTGCAGGAGAATGGCTCCTACGTCACATGACAAGTACCACCATTCGCCAAATCTGCGTATATATTCGTCTTCTTTCAGTGGCGGCAAGAGGTTTAGCTTGTTTTCTTTCGTTGGTGTTCCGTATTTTTGGAAAAAGGTAAGCAGTCAAATCGTTTGATTGTTTTTACCAGGCTATTGTGATGCTCTACATTATGAATGTCGTACATGGCTTTTTGTGGGATATGGGCTTTCTTGCAAGGAAGATTCTACCCGCATGTAGCAAAAGCGCGGCATCCCAGCCGATTGATGATGAAGCATTGGCGGTAAAAGAAACCAATTTCCCATCTAGGAAATAAGTTCCCCGACAAAATATAGCGGTGTGGCATCTGGTTTGTATAGGGAGCAAGTTGTTGCACTGATGTCTAAACAAGAGCTTGCAGGCCCGCCGTCCATATCAAAGTTAATGCCGTTTACGTCTATAAGATACAGAGTTTGAATGCTAATGCTGTCTTGTAACCCTGTTTCGCTTTGCATTTTGTACATCTGTGAAAGAAATTCTTCGCCTGTCATCCCTAAACGATAGTAGCCCAAGATGGGGTTGGTGTGGCTGATGGAGCTTGTTTCTTGCGAAAGTACGGGCAGAGAGAAAAGAATCGATAGAACAAACAGAAGGAGTTTAATGCGCATGTAAGAAGGTTGATAATATCGAGATCATCTTGTTTTTTTGAGTTTATTTATATACCTGTTGGGTTTGGTTTAGCACTACCAAATTGAAGTTTTATACACCTTTCGCGTACGAAGTGCCAGACAAAATTACGTAAAAATTGCGATTGATAAGCCTGTATGAATAAAAATGTTTCAGCTTTATAGAGAAAAGGCAAGTTTTTATAAAACGGCACATATTTAATGTGGGTTCGATAAATTTCGGTATAATGCAGGTCGTGTGTCAATCGTTCTCGCAATATTGATACGCCCAAAATATGGTTACATAAGTAAGAGTGAAAGCAGGTGGCTTAAAACAAGACGGGCATCGGGGCTGTCTTGGCTTTAATACTTCTATAAATTGAGCGTAGTTTGTTGTCTTTGTGATGCCAAAACACGATAGGCACTCCTCTCATATACGAAGTGTGGGACAAATCAACTCATTGGCTTATAGACTCACGAGAAGCCAACAACCCCCGAAGACATCAACGCATACCCATACCATTTCACCAGCTCATCAACATACAATTCCGTAAATACACAGCTCCATCAACACCCAATCCGTCAGCTCACAATCCCATAACCTCGCAATCTCACCAACTCAAAAACTTAAATTGTTATTTTATATTTTACAAAGTTGCTCTAAATTTCGCTCCGTTCTAGCGAAAATATTAGTTAAAAAGCTGCTAAAAAGCAAGTTTTTCTACCCTTTCACGCCTTTAGGGTTTGCCTGTTTTAAAAGCCCAAAACCTGCATTTTGCACCATTTAGCCTTTCTCTTTGGGTTGCCAACTCGTAAATTTTCATGCCCAATAATCCCCTTTTAGCCCCTAAAATCCCGCTTTTTAGCTGCTATTTTGTCCTTTCTGGTCATGCGTTTCATGGTTTTAACAGGTTTTATTTATACCATTGCAGTGTATTTTTATGCTTATCGTCTCGCATTTTGCATCAAAACGCACTGCATTTAGCACCATTTTGCCTTGCGTTTTGCACCAAAACGCACCGCATTTAGCATCAAAACGCACTGCGTTTAGCGGCATATTGCAACGCGTTTAGCACCAAAATACACTACATTTTGCTGCAAATCGCCCCAAAACAGGTGTTAGTGGCGGTCAATTTAAATAAAAATACATTTTGCTGCATTCGCATGCTAACCCTTTTTGGCATCAAAACAAACCTCCGCGAGAATCGATTTTTTGCGGCAAGGTGGGCGGTTGGTGAACGGAAAGGACACTCAGAATGTTAAAAATTTGCACTGAAAAAGTTGACAAGAGTTCTGGTTGGCGAGTTGACAGGTTGACGAGTTAACGAGTTGACGAGCGTGTTGGCTCGATGGTTCTGGGCCTATACGTCTGAGGTTATGAGTTGGGCAGTAGGGGGTGTTTACGAGTTTACGAGTTTGTGAGTTGGGCAAGGATTGTCGCCCACTCCGAACAAGTCGTTTGGTTTAACTCTCTATCTCCGCCACTCCTCTTTGATAAAGCTTATGAGTTCATTCCTATTTCAAGGCATAACCATTTTGCCACTGATAAAAGCGACCCGCATTTCGAAGATTACGGTGCCTTTGTTAACTACTTCGTACATGAGCGGAATGTTTAACTTGGTTTGTTCTCTGCTGCGTTTACAACTTATATGCGCATTAGCTAAAACATAAAGCTAAAACTTCTCGTCTGGGAGGCATTGAACCGCTCAATCTCCTGAGAGAGGGACTTCTTTAACTGACCAGCCATAAAGTTCAAGAAAGGCAGGCTGACTTCTTCTTCGCGTGATAGCCGTAAAGGCAGAAATGTACGTTCTCTCTATCTTCCTTGAATGTCTTAGTTGGCAAAAGGCTGTAGCAAAACTGAATGTAATTCATCAGCAGGCGTGCAGCCCTTCCGTTACCATCTGCCCACGGATGAATGGTTGCTAAGTTAAAGTGGGCATTGAAACTTAATTCGTATTGTTCACGGAATGTTCGCGCAGCCTTTTGCTTGTCTTGCAATAAAGTGCAAAGCTTCTCTACTTTGGCTGGGACTTTCTGATAACTCGTATAAGAACGCCCACCAAAACCCGCCGTAACGCTACACAGGCGAAATTCACCTTTGGAAGAGTCGAAAGAGCCACCCATCACATGATGAATACTGCCAGTGGTACGCATCAAAGTGGCATTCAGCTTTTTGCAAGAATGCAGAATTGATAGGCTCTTTGCATTTGGCATCCTCTTTGGCAAGTTCGTATGCCTTCTTTTAAGTCTTCATTCATCAAATGATGTACCAAAGGTTTTCCCTTAGCGGTCAAGCCCTCATCGAAAAGCTTTTGCACCTCCGTTTCGGTGAGTGTTGACCCCTCAATCGCTGTGGAATGGGCAATAAGAGAATAGAGGTGGTACTTCTTATAGTCCACCGCTTCACTGATACCAAGCTGCCGAAACTTCTGATATAACTGTTCCAATCTCTTGCCAAACTCCTTGTTCCATTGACTTTTTATTTAATTGGATTTATTTTCTTTTCAAAGGTAGTGTATTTGTTCTACGTAGCCAAAGAAAATAATTACTTGCTACAATATCTTTTGCGCTTGTGGGGAAAATGCGAGGAAAAATCAGAAAAGAAAAAGGCTAAGTAATGAATTGTCATTTACCTAGCCTTTTATTATGTACCCAGACCCAATACAAAACCCTGAATTTAAGAGAAAACAAAGGAATTAAAAAGCGTTGATTTATAGTGGATTATATGAGTTCTATTTTTCTTTTGGTGTGATAAAGGTGTACTATTTTAATTATTTAGTACACTTTTTAGTACACCTTGTGGAAAAACTAAATTGTATCTTTGTATCATCAAAAGAAACCAAAGAAATATAGTTAGCATTATGGCAAAGTTGGAAAAACAAAAGCAAAGATAATCCCAAGCTTGAACAGCGTTTTTTAGCCGATGGGCAAATTAGCCTCTATCTAGAATATTATTTAGGTAGGAAAAGCGAGCCTGTATTAGATGAATTTGGTGAGCCAGTGTTGTATGAAAGCGGAAAGATGGCAGGAACACCCCAAGTTTAAGATTAAGCATGTTAGGAGGAAAGAAAACCTAAACTTGTATTTGGTGGCCAATCCTAGAACTCCTATTGATAGAAACCAGAATAAGCAGGCCTTGCAATTGGCTAAGAAAATTAGACAAGAAAGGGAGCAAGAGTTATTGGAGGGAAAGGAGGGTTACAGACTTAAAAAAGACCGCCAAGTAGACTTTCTGGATTACTTCCAAGCCTATATAGATAAGTACACCAAGAAAGATGTAAGGATGGTGCAAATAGCCCAACAGCGGTTTAAGGACTTCTTGAACGAAACCCCTGAATACAGAAAGTTTGCAAAGAGCATAAAGCCAGAACAGCTTGATAGAGATATGATGATGGCTTTCACGGAGTACTTACAGGGTAGGAGCGTTGGAGAGGGGGCAAAGAGTATTTACCAACGTTTCAAGAAAGTAATAAAGTATGCCGTTGAACATGATGTGATGTTAAAGAACCCTTGCACAGGGGTTGTTATAAAGGTTGATGACCAAATTTTGAGAAAAGATGTGCTTTCTCTGGATGAGGAACAGGCCTTAATAAACACCCATTACGATGGAGAGAACCCCAATATAAGGAGGGCTTTTATTATGTGCTTGTATTGTGGTTTGAGGTTTTGCGATGTGAAAAGCCTTACTTTTTCCAACGTTGATTATTCTAATAGACTGTTGAAGTTTGAGCAGAACAAGACAAGGGGGCATTCAGCAAATAGCGGTGTTGTCATCCCCCTCAATGATGGACTATTGAGGCTTATAGGAGAGCCGACAGGCGACCAAACCAAAGACAGCCCAATATTTCCACTGCCAAGTTATGAAATGTGCCTTAAAGCTCTCAAAAGGTGGGTTAAGAGGGCAGGAATAGAAAAGCATATAAGTTGGCATTGTGCAAGGCATAGTTTTGCTGTTAATATTCTTAATAATGGAGCAAATATAAAAACGGTGGCAAGTCTTTTGGGACATTCTGGATTAAAGCATACAGAGAAATACACCAGAGCAATAGACAAGCTGAAAGAGGATGCAATAAATAGTTTGCCACAAATTGATATTACCACGATTTAACAGGGGTGCTAGACTAAAACAACAATAAGAGGTTCTAGGGTAAAGTGACATATCCCAATAGCCTCAACAGCCAAAAGGTATAGTTATGAAAAAAAATAGAAAAACAGTTCATGGAGTGTTTGTTATTGATGAAGATAACGGCACGTGTACTTTAACCGAGATAGGAGAACGACCAATAAGGGGGCTGATAGTAGAAACCCCTACAAGATATGTCCGCATGATGTGAGTTTGACCACGGTATATATATGAAGAGGGCAAGACAGAACTTGTGCGTATACCCAGTGACATTGGAGAAATGAGAGCAAACTTACTGAACAAGGAATATAACCTTACTGATTATGACTTTTCAGATGTAAAGATTATGTCTGTGGTGAAGACTATCTATGTAGCGACTTGAGGGACGAAAATGGCAGGGATAATGTGGAACTGATTAAGCTTTTTGCAGACAGAGAAAGGTTTGCTGAAGAACTTTTTTGGCTATATAAGGCAAATCGGGAGCTTGTCCACTATTCATTTTTACACCCAAATGAGCGCGCGGTTCAGGTTGAAGAGGGTAGAGAGAAACAGAGAATAAAGAGGGATGAGGCTCATGCTCGTGTAATATCTCTAGCTGTAAAGCTGGGTGTGTTTGGAGAGGAAGTGTTGGAGGCAACAGGACAAGCAAGCAGCGAACAAGCAACGAATGGCCAAAGCCTCACCCCAAAGCCTCAACAGGAAAGAGCAAAACCAACCAGAGGAAAAGGCAGGCCAAAGGAAACATTGAAAGATAAGATGATTGATGATGCCAACGGAGAAAAAGTTGCAAAAAGTTGCACTCAAAGATGGTTGGGAAAAAGGGCAAAGACTTTGCTTTTACTTATGTTGGCCGGTATAAAAAGAAAGGATGGTTAACAAGACCCACATACACCCAAGTTAAGAATGAGTTTGAGGATATTGGCAGCAAAACAGGCTACAACAAATATCTAAATGAGAACATGTTTACCAAAGAAGAAATTGAGGGGGCCAAAATAGCCTTGATTAACCCCTAATAAGCTTTTGGAGATTGCCTTTAAAATGTACTTTAATTGTCACTTGGCGATAGACAATTAAGGTACATTTTCTTTTTCCTTATAGTGGATTTTCTTTTTGTTATTTTGCACATGCTTTCAAGATGGTAGGTGAATAGTAAGCTCCACCATGCAGAGAGCAACAGGGCAAACAAGGGGTGGGCTTACTAACGCCCCAGACAGTCCTAACCCTAAACTTAGAAAATGATGGAAGAGGGCTTAAAACAGGTGGCAGACCTTATAACCGCCAACACTATCTTTTGCACCAAAGAGGTGCTAACAAGTGACGAGGCAGCGCGATATTTGGGAATATCCAAAAGCTATCTTTACAAACTCACTATGGGGCAAAAGATACCCCACTACAAACCGATGGGCAAGATGTGCTATTTTAACCGCTTGGAGTTAGAGCAGTGGTTGCAAAACAATAGGGTTGCAACAGAGGCAGAGTTGAACCAACAGGCACAGGTCTATTGTATGAAGAAAGGGGGTAAGCGATGAACACACCCAATATCCGCTATTATGCACGTCTAGTAAACGTTACCCCCAAAGGAAAGAAAACGCCTAAATACACGATTGCAGCCCAAGCAGGCTATTACCCACCAATGGAGTATTTGAGGGGTAGGGATGGACTTATATCAATGAACTTAATGGAGAAACTAAAAGAGGGCGGCAATATCCCATCTATGAGGTTGCAGGCCAAGAATAGCCTCAATTTCACAGGGCTGAAAGAATACTTTGAAGATGGTAAGTTGAGTGGCTATGCCTATGGCTATCCTTTGGACAAACCCACATACAGCAAAGACAATAAGCCAAACCCTTTCTATGAATATAAGGAGGATGGCTACTTGTTTATAATTTACCAAGATGAGAAAGACCCTACCAACCCAATCCCTACCTCTATTGAGTTAGTTGTTTTAGAGGGTGCAAAGGTGCTTATTAGTGCTTATTGCAAGCAGTTGAAAATGGGTGGTTTTAATGAGGCTTTGGCAGCGTTAAGGGTGCAAGCCCAAAAGGGATAGTGCCTTATAATAAGGTGTAGTTTGTTACCAAAAAAAGGTAACATTAAATTCACAATAACACCAAGGATGTACGACAAAGTAAAACTCTGGATTGATAGGGCAATGGTTGGGGAACAATACCCGACAATAGCTAACTGTCTGGATGAGGCTAACACAGGTTAACCACCAAACAGGGGAGGTTAAGACCTTTGGCAGTTTGGAGGGGTTTGAAAGTGTCTGTCTTTGTCGGTGGTTTGTCGGTGGTGGGGAGTTTGCCAAAAATATCTATTTGGGAGCAACGTTTACCCTTTGGATAGACACACAACAGCCCAAGCAATAGAAAAGTTGAGTGATGCTTTGCACCTACAAGCAGATGGAGCGAGTGTTACAGGGATTGAATTTGGTGCAAACTTTTTGATGAAACGCCAAGTGGCAGATTACCTTGCAAAGTTGGGTAGCATGCCCAGGCTAGGCAGATACCATTTTGAACCGTCAACTTTTGTATTATAAGGGGACAGGCAAGAAAACAGTCTAAGGTGTTTGCTTTCTATGATAAGATGGCAGATGCCAGAGCCAAGGGGATGGACTACCCAGAGAGTTTGAAAGGAGCAAATCTGTTGAAATATGAAATGAGGCTAAATGGCAGATTGCCCCACCAATTAGAAGTGCCAGAGGTTAAAGCCTCAACCCTGTATCAGATGCCTTTTTACAGGATGATGGTTAAACGCTATCAAGATGGTTACTTTTCAATATCTAAGTTAAAACCAAATTAAAACTAACGTTATGTGTGAAATTAAAACCGTTACAGATGCTTTCAACGTCTTTGTTGCACGATTGATAAACCAGACAGACCAAACACAGATAGGAGGCTTTTCTGGATGAGTTGAAAGGTGCAGGTGTATTTGATGATAGGAAGAACTACACCAGACTAAAAAACAAAATCCAAGAAGTAGCCACAAAAGCCAGCATTACCGTTTCTGATGAATTGATGAGAGAGTTGGATGATGAGATAAGAAATTGTGGTGCTTATGAGTGAAGTGTCTTATAATAAGGTGTATGTTGTTACCAGACTTTGTAACATTCTAAAATAGAGTAAAAGTAGAATGGGTAGAGCAAAAGGAACTCCAAAGACAGGTGGCAGAAAAGCAGGAACACCTAATAAAACCACCACCGATATAAAGACGTGGGTTGCCAACATTCTAGATGGTGGCAGGGATGAGTTTGCCAGTCGATTAGCAAGCCTTGACGACAGGGACTATATAAGAACCTATACAGGCCTGTTGGGTTATGTTATGCCCAAGATGTCCCCCACAACCCCAGAGGAAATAATGAGGAAAGAGAGGGAAATGATGCAAGAGTTGCTTTTGTCTATGCCAGAACAAATGATTGACAGAGTAGCAAAACGGTTATATGAACTCCAAACCAAAGAGAACAATGAAAGTAAAATTGAGTAGTATTGACATTCTGGAAATTTCCAAAGCCCTCAAATATGGGTGGCTTGATATGTGTAGAGTGGCAGGTTTTAAGAGCCTGTTGGATGGCTACAACCCACCAAAAGAGATAACCCAAAGGCAGGTGGACTACTATTGTGAGTGTCTGTATAAGGGTTTGGGTTATACTCCCACCGATGAAGATACAATGACTAGGGCAATGTTGGCAGAACTACCCACCGACCTTAAAGAAGAATGGGGAGAGACATTGAAGACGGTAGTTTATATAAAAACTTGATTAGGGATGCTTTCCTAGGCATGTGGTGGCAATGAGGGCATTAGGTGGCAAATATACCCCCAATAATGGGGATTATGGTTTTTGTAGATGTCATCCAGATTTTGAAATATAATAGGCAAATCGTACAAAGAGGAAAAATGGCTTTGTAACAGATTGTTAGTATGGGTTTGCTTGATGTCAGAAAGCTTGGGAACCACTAAGTTGGATAAGGGGTGTTAACTCTTTTTGATTTGATGGTGGATTTGTCTGGCTAGAGGCAGACTGAAAGCCATATTATTTTTGTACCTTTACAGCGGCTTTGCAAAAGCCAACTATATTTTTTGGTTGGGGTGTGGGTGTAGCGATGCACTTGCACCCTTTTTGGGTGAGATAAATTGTGTTCCAGAGGGTAGAAGTATGTTATAGAGTACACTTTAAGTACACTTTAAAAAGTAAAAATCCCTCATAAGTATTTAACTTACAAGGGATTGCGTTTGTTTAATCGTACCCAGACCCGGGGTCGAACCGGGATGGATTGCTCCACTGGTGTTTGAGACCAGCGCGTCTACCGATTCCGCCATCTGGGCTTAGCGAGTGCAAAGGTACGTATATTTTTTTAATGAGCAAAAGAATTTGGCGAAAAACTTGTTGCGTTTGCCTTTGTTTGCTTGTTCGTGAAATCGAGAGAATAGGGTAATTGCCGGCGATATGATGAGGCAGACACTGTTTCTAAGGGGTATATATGCAAGAGATGTAGCAGCTGGCTGCACAGATATGTTGCGGAAAATGCAATATCAAAGAAAGATTTATGCAAGTGATGCGGTAGTTAGCGGTGCAATTGTAAAGAGGTCGAGACATCCCCAAGAGACCGTTACACAAACCCTTCGCCCTTTTTCAGCATCACTTCGTTAACGTATTTGCGCACCTTGACGACGAATCTTCTTTTCTTACAGATAAGCAAAACATTGTCTTTCTCCACCACGATAAAGCCTTCTAGCCCGTTTATTACGCCCAGTTTACCTTTGGGCAGCTTAATGATATTGTTGCTGCTATCCTCCAAAATCACGTCGCTATCAATCACCACATTGTCGTTTTCGCCCTTTTGCATCGTCTCGTACATGCCGTGCCACGTGCCGAGGTCGGCCCAACCGAAGTGGCATTGCATCACAAACACATCGTTAGACGACTCCAAAATGCCGTGCTCGATAGAGAGATTGGGGTATAGTGGGGAAGTTCTCGCGTATGAAAAGTGCCTCTTCGTGGGGGTTAAACTTGGGATTATTTGCATCGAATTTCCTAAGAACAGGGGGCAACAGCTCGCAGAAACGATTGCGGGCAAACTGCACATTCAGTAGGAAAAGACCCGTGTTCCAATAAAACTCGCCGCTTTGCATGAACATGCGAGCAAACTCGCGGTCGGGCTTTTCGGTAAACGACTGCACTTCGAACACATCGTTTTCCACCTCTTTGCCCATTTGTATGTAGCCATATCCGGGTTCAGGGCGCGTTGGTTTCACGCCCAACGTCAGCATGCCGTCTTTTTTCGACACGAAGTCTAGCCCGCGAATGATGTCGCGTTGGAAGGCCTCCTCGCCCTGAATGGCTTGGTCGGACAGCGTAACCACGAGGGCAAGCCTCGGGGCATTGGCGCAGAATGCGGTGCGATGCCCAGGCCACGCTTGGTGCCGTACTTCGATAAATGGGCTCTGCCAGAATGTTTTCGGGTGGAAGTTCGGGCAGCTGATTGCGCACGATGTCTGCGTAAGTCTCGTTTGTGCTCACCAATATGTGCGTCGGGTCTATCAGTTGGCAGCGAACCTGTCGAAGGTTTGCTGCAACTGACTCCCTGCCCACTCGAAGAAGTCGACGAATTGTTTAGGAAAAGACAAACGGCTGTAGGGCCATAGGCGAAGTCCTCGGCCGCCTGCCAATATCAGGCAATAGTTGTTGTTAGTGTTCATTCTATCAGATGTGTTGGTTCTGCAGGCGAAAGGTATGAAAAAACTTCAAGTCCGCCAAACAATCAAAGGTTATTTATTCTCAATTAACAAGTAGTTTATGTTCTACACAGGCAGAGCGACAGCTACCCCACAACTGGCCTCACCCCAGCCCTCTCCAAGGGAGAGGGGAGTAATATGCCTTGCTATTGCTGTGGGTGTATACCCTGTAAACAAGCATATCTATATTGTTAGTTTTGCTGCTGCGAAACATATCACTCCCCTCTCCCCTTGGAGAGGGGCTGGGGGTGAGGCCGGTAGTTGTTGGTCAGCTGTGGGCTGAGGCCAGTTGTGTGGGATAATTTCTTTTATCCCACTTGACTCCTGCCTTCACTTCTTTCATCAGCGACAGCAGACTCAGCCCGCCGTCGTAGTTCTCGGCAGAGAGATCATGCCTTGACTTTCGATGCCCATCAGTTGTCGGGGAGCCAAGTTGGCGATGAACACCACGTCGCGACCCACCAATTCTTCGGGCTCGTAGAACTTAGCGATACCGCTAACGATGGTGCGCGGCGTACCACTGCCGTCGTCGAGTGTGAATTTAAGCAGCTTATTAGCCTTCTTCACCTTTTCGCAGGCAAGTATGCGGCCCACTCTAAGGTCCAGCTTCTCAAAGTCGGCGAAGTCCACCGTGGGCTTAATCTCCTTAGCCTTATACGTTTCGGCCTCGTTAGCCTTCTTCGTATCGGCCAGCTTTTTCAGTTGAGCCTCGATGGCATCGTCCTCTATTTTCTCGAACAGCAGTTCGGGTTCGGCCAGCTGATGCCCAGGCTTTAATATCTCAGTGTTGCCAAGTGCATTCCAGTCTACCCCTCCATATTAAGCATACTGCGCAACTTCGCACTGCTAAAAGGTAAGAAGGGTTCGAAGGCGATGGCCAAGTTGGCCACCAATTGCAGCGAGATATAAAGGATGGTTTCAACCCTTTTGGGGTCGGTCTTCCACACCTTCCACGGCTCGCACTCGGTGATATACCTGTTGCCGATGCGCGCCAGCACCATTACCTCTTTCTGTGCATCGCGAAATTTGTACGTGTCGAGCAGGGCTTTCCACCTTTTTCCTTCACGTCTTTAAACTCGTCTAGGGCCTGTTTGTCCACCTCGTTCCAGTTCGCCGCAGGCGAGCACGACCGCCGAAAATACTTCTTCGTAAGCTGCAAAGCCCTGTTAACGAAGTTACCATACACGGCCACAAGCTCGTTGTTGTTGCGTTCTTGGAAGTCTTTCCACGTAAAGTTGTTGTCTTTTGTTTCGGGTGCGTTGGCCGTAAGCACGTATCTCAGCACGTCTTGCTTGCCAGGGAAGTCCTCCAAGTACTCATGTAGCCACACGGCCCAGTTCTTCGACGTGGATATCTTTTTCGTCTTCCAGATTGAGAAACCTCGTTCGCAGGAACGTTTTTCGGGCAGAATATATCCGCCGTGTGCTTTAAGCATTACGGGGAACACGATGCAGTGGAACACGATGTTGTCTTTGCCGATGAAGTGCACCAAACGTGTTTCGGGGTCTTTCCACCACTTCTCCCACGTGTCGGGCAACAACTCTTTGGTGTTCGATATGTAACCGATGGGCGCATCAAACCAAACGTACAGCACTTTTTGCCCTCTGCCCCTTCGATGGGAACGAGGGATGCCCCAATCCAAGTCGCGCGTCATGGCTCGTGGTTGCAAGTCTAAGTCCAACCAACTTTTTGCACTGCCCATACACATTGGGTCGCCATTCCTTATGCCCTTCCAAAATCCATTCTTTCAGCCAGTCTTGGTACTTGTCTAGGGGCAGATACCAGTTCTTGGTTTTCTTCAACACGGGTTGCGAACCGCTGATGGTAGAGCGTGGGTGCAGCAGCTCGGTGAGGCGAAAGGTCGCGCCCGCACTTCTCGCATTGGTCGCCATACGCCCCCTCGTTATGGCGGTGGGGGCATTCGCCCATGATATAGCGGTCGGCCAGAAACTGATGCGCCTCCTCGTCATAATACTGTTCGGTTTCTTTTTCCAGCAGTTTGCCGTCTTCGTATAGTTTCTTAAAGAAGTCGCTTGCCAACTGATGGTGTGTGGGCGAGGTCGTTCTGCTGTAGATGTCGAACGAAATGCCGAAGTCTTCGAAACTCTTTTTTATCATGGCGTGGAACCTGTCTACCACGTCTTGCGGACTAACGCCCTCTTTTCTTGCCCTGATAGTGATGGGCACGCCGTGTTCGTCGCTACCTCCGATAAACACCACGTCCTCGTTTTTCAGTCGCATATATCGCGCGTAGATGTCGGCAGGCACGTAAACGCCGGCCAAGTGTCCGATATGCACGCCGCCGTTGGCGTAAGGCAAGGCAGCTGTGATGGTGGTTCGTTTGTATTGTTTCTGTTCCATTGTACAATATATAATAATGTGTACTTGCCCGTTTCCTCCCTCCATGTTTGTGTAACATTGGGTTAAGGCACTGCAAAAGTACAAAAAAAATGCGGCATGTATTTATTTTGGGGTGCGAAACTTAGGTTTATCACATCGGGATAAACTTCTTCGTCACTGATATTTGCATTTCATTGTCAGACAACAATCTGCGGTTTTGCAAAGCTAAGCAACTGTTTTATCAGGCCAAATGGTCGGCTATTTTGCTTAACCCACATAGTAACGGGAGGAAAATGCGCCCCGTTTGTGGCAACAACGGCCTAGGCATAACCCCCTCAAAGACACCTCCTTTTTCGCCTAGATGGGCGCAATGCGTTGCGAGCCACTTGTTTTTTACGGCACCCGAATACAGAATTTATCAACACCCAACATCTTTTATCATACGCAAGCGGTGTCTTGTAGCCAAATAATCGTACATTTGCAGGTGCGCTATGTGTAACAGAAGTCGCAGATGTAGGTTGGAAAAAGAATGTTCAAAAACGAGAATGGAGCGTATGAAAAAGATACTGTTTAAGGTGTTGTCCGTAATAAGCCCGCTGCTTATTCTTGCACTTTTAGGCATGATGCAAGGGGCATGGTTCGATTCAGAGGAATTTATAGGGTTGGAAGATGCAGAGTTTCATCATCCCACGGCCACTCAATACACCTTGTATTATTTGGTTAGCATCATCTTATTTGCCCTTTCTTGGTTGTTGTTGAACCACCAATACAAAAAGAGTTCGGCACTTTCTGGCCGAATACTTTATGGTTTTCTTTTGGCATTAGACATCGCAATCATCTTGATATGCGCCACTGCCCTTTAAAGAGCAATCGGGAATTGAGGCTATAAGCTACTTCAACTCCCGATAACGGACATTCACTGCGCAGATAAAGCTCCTAAACGTTTATACTCCGCTTTACCCATCGTTGTTTTTGTTAATCAGGTTAACCACAACTTTTACCATGACATCCTTTTCTTCTGTTCGGCTCTCGGCAATCATCAGCGTGAGCGCAACAAGGGTGCTGTCTGCTATGCGCTTACTGCCGTCAGGGTGATAGAGGATATGGTTGCCGTTGAGAAACCAAAGAAACAACGTGGCGGCAATGCGCTTATTACCATCGCTGAACGAGTGGTTCTTGGTAACCAGATAGAGTAGCATGGCTGCTTTCTCCTCCACACTGGGGTAGAGTTCTTCTCCGCCAAAGGTCTGGTATATCTGCCCGATACTGCTTTTGAAAGAGCCGTCTTTCTCATTTCCAAAGAGAACAGAGCCGCCAAATTTGTCGCGCAGCCCTTTGATGGCCTCCATCGCATTGTCGTAAGTAGCATGGAACGGCTCTTCTTCTGTGGTTTTATTGATGGTAAGCCGCCCATAATCGTAGTTGTCTAGCGTGTCGAGCGCGTAAGTATAATCTGTCACTACCTTAAATAGTGCATCGGTCTCGTCGTTAGACAACAGTGGCTGGTTCTGTATGGTGCGCCCAAGCATACCAACGAGTTGGCGCAATTCGCCAATCTGCTCCTTGCGCATACGCTCGTTAACGGCATAGCCCTTGATGAGATATTGCTTTAACACATTGTTCGCCCAGATACGGAAACCTGTACCGCGTTTGCTTTTTACACGGTAACCAACGGAAATGATGACGTCAAGGTTGTAGTATTTAACCTTACGCGAGACTTTTCTTTCTCCTTCTTTTTGAACAGTCAAGTATTCCTTGACAGTTGACTTTTCCTCCAGTTCGCCCTCCTTAAAAACATTGCCGACATGCAGGCTTACATTCTGTTTGGTGGTTTGAAAAAGCTCTACCATCTGGGCCTGCGTAAGCCACACCGTCTCGTTTTCCAGGCGTACGTCCACCTGCGTTTGCCCATCCTCAGACTGGTATATCACAATTTGATTATTCGAGTGCATAGTTTAATGAATTAAATGGTTCTTTTAACTGCAATTTCTTCTCTTCCTCCTGTTGCAACAGCTTGCTTAGAGAGGTGAGACTCAACACTACATGCTTATATTCAGAAGGCTCAACAGAACCACGTACCTTGTTCGCCGATTCCCAAAGCGTTTCTTCGATTATCTTGGTTGTTATCTGTTTCTTCGCCATTGTATCTTTGTTTATTTTTATCATCTTTCATTCTAGGAACTTGGCATTAGCATCATGATCTTCTTCCAACAGCTCTTTGAAATCAAACAGAAGTTGGCGAGCCATTTTCACTAACAGTGCCATAGGTGGTTGTGTCTTGTTGGTTATACCGTTGTCGCTCTAATTCCGTTTCCGAAAGTTCTCCTTGGCCATCTATAACGTTCTTAACGTTAGTTGTTGATGGTATGCAAATGTAATCATAATTCAGTAAATAGCACCAGGTTTTGTTGCTATATTTTTTTAATTCAGACAAACTATTTATCGCATCCCACTCTGGCTTATCCGCAGCACGGGTATATTATCCTAAACTTCCCCTCGTAGTAATAACAACTCATGTCGATAACGATCTTCCTTAGCATCTTGCACTGCCATTCGGTGAAGCTGGGGTTGACAGAATGGGGAGGGCGACACACCGCAAATCGTCTTATTTACTTTTCACAACAGCGAGTTAGCGGGCTAAGCGGCCATATTTTGCTGTTATGTAAAATATTCAGCACAAAATTTAACGCTATGAGTGTCGTTTTTGCCCACCAATCGTTAGCCAGGCCGCAAATAATCGATTTTCGCGTGGGTTTGTTTGGGTGGAAAAAAAGGTTGGTTGTGAATGCAGGCAAAATGAATATTTATTTTATGACACCGCCATTTTCACCCTATTTTGGGTCATTTGCTGCAAAATACACTGCGTTTTGGTGCTAAATACATGCGTTTTGGTGCAAAATGGAGGGCGTTTTGATGCTAAATGCAGTGCGTTTTGGTGCTAAACGCAAGGTAAAATGGTGCTAAATGCAGTGCAATTTGCCGCCAAACACAAGGTGTTGCGCATAAATATCCGCTGAAATGGTATAAATAATATCCCCTCGAATCATTAAAAATAGGGACTAAAAGGGGCGAAATAGTCGTCAAAAAAAGTGGGATTTTAGGGGCTAAAAGGGGTAATTGGGGTTGAAAAAAATTACGAGCTGGCAACCAAAATAGAAAGGTAAAATGGTGCAAAATGCAGCTTTCTTTCTCAAAAATGGACTGAAAAAGAAATCCATAAGACTGAAAACAACAACTATTTGCTGCTTTTTGAAGCTTTGTTTTTCGCTGGAAAGGGGTGGTGGATAGAGTGTGTTTTGTAAAATATTAATAATTGATTTAACTAAAAATCGACCATCAGATAAAGGTGAAAAATGGTCTCTGATGGCCGATTTGGGATAAACTATGAACTTAAAAAGAACTATGAACTCACAAACTCATGAACTCATAAACTCACAAACTCATGAACTTATAAACTAACTCAAAACTCATAAGCTTGTGATAGTCGTTTCGCAGCTTTTGTGCCTTACGCCCGAAGGGGCCAGTGGGGCACATGTTGGAGTAATAGTCGAACGAAACGGCACGCGTTATGCAGGTATAGCCAACTCGATGCTTAGTTGTTGCGATACACGCGAAATGCTTGCAGGACTGTTATCTTTGTTAAAGGTTTCGAGGTCCGTCCAAAAACTCGCCCTTAAAGGCAGAACCATCACCAAAACAAGCCCGTTTCGGCGTGCTTGTAGTAAGTTTCTAAGCGGTCGAGCGACACGTGTCCAACGCCAACGCCATCTTGCAGCATAATTACTTGAAGGTTGCACTGGCCAATTGCGACATGAAGGTTTGCAATTGTTCGGGCGTGCTTAGTGTGCTGTTCCAAAAAGGCTGCGATGGCCACGGGCTTATTGTTAAGCTGGTGCAAATGATTTGAGATGCGGTCTACAAAGTGCGTTCTGAATAGGTTCATCTTCTCTTCGGTATTGTAGGCGTAGGGTTTCCGGGCTCGTGGGGAATGTACCAACCTTTGAATGCTGGCTGTGAGCCGTAGAGCGCATTTATCTCTGTTGCCATGCGGTTGCAGCGGTTGGCATGCTCGTCGAGCCATGTTTCGGAAGTTTGGTTTTTCCAATAGCTCTCGTCGAAGTAAAGGCCAACATACACTTCCATGCCCTTTTCGGCAGCTGCGGCAAGCAATCTGCCCAAGGCATACTTGCTTTTTTGTGTAACGAAAGTTTCGTTTGTGTCGAACCACACTTGTTGGTCGTGTGCAGAGAATTGGGCGATAACGGTACGCATACCAATCTTCTTCATGCCTTCTAGCAGACTGCTCCATTGGTATGGTGCCCAATTGTCTTTGTCGTAGAAGGTAACGAACGAACCCGTAAGGGATTTCTTGGCATCGGGATTGGGATATTGTGTTTCGTCTAGCGGTGCCATTCCGCTGTCTTTGGCGCATGCGGCGAATAGTAAAGACAGCAATAAAACTAAAAATACTTTTTCATATAACTTTTTTTTAGGAGTTAAGGAGTTATGGAGTTGAGGAGTTGAGGGAGTTGAGGAGTTGAGGAGTTAAGCCAAATGCAGAGGTGGCGTTAGGGATGATAGGACCAGTCAGGCCGGTCAGACCAGTCAGGCCAGTCAGGCCAATCAGGCCAATCAGACAGGTCCGACTTGTCCGAAAGCTAGAATGAACTAGAAATCTAGAAACTGCTTAGACAACTTTAAAGGGTGTTAGCCATCTTTTTCACTCTTTCATCTTTAGGAGTTATGGAGTTAAGGAGTTAAGCCAATAGCATTGGTGATGTTAGCCATTTTTCACCTTTTCACTTCTAGGAGTTAAGCCAATAGCATTGGTGATGTAGCCATTTTTCACCTTTTTCACTTCTAGGAGTTAAGGAGTTAAAGCCAATAGCATTGGTGATGTTAGCCGTCTTTTTCACCTTTTTCACTTCTAGGAGTTATGGAGTTAAGGAGTTAAGCCAATAGCATTGGTGATGTTAGCCATTTTTTCACCTTTTCACCCTTTCACCCTTTAAAGGGCGTTAGCCATCTTTTCACCTTTTCACCTTTTCACCCTTTCACCCTTTCACTTTTTCACCTTTTCACTTTTAAAAGGTTTCATCTTACGACGCAAGCGGCGAGAGCATATCACGCCCCTCTCCCCTTGGAGAGGGGAAGGGGGTGAGGCTTTTTGTGCATCTCATCCAACACCAAAACAGGGCTGTTTGCCATCAAGGTCTTGTTGTGCAAAGGTGGCAGTAAGTTCGCGTTCTTCGCCAGGGAAAAGGGTGATGAAGTTGTCGCTCCATATCGTGGGTAGCACCTCTGCTCCGCCTTCGCCCTTGGCAATGTATAGGCGATGTATAAAGGCCAGCTGTGTGGAAGGGTTCTTCACCTTGATGGTCATTACTATATCGCCATCGCGTTGTGTTGTTCGTGTGTCGAACTTCAAGGGCACTTTGGGCAAGCGCGTTAGTTCACGGAAATCGTTTTTGCCGTCGGCCGTTTGCCAATAGAAGTTGTCTGACACGATGTGACCTTGCTTGTCTACCAGTTGTAGGCGAACGAAATGCACGTTGCTTACGCCCTGCGGAACGGGCACGGCAAACAGTTCGGTAAAGCAGTCGGCATCAAACGCACGCAGTGGCACCGTTTGTTGCCAAGCCACATTCAGGTTGTTGTCGTACACTTTCACGTTCACGGTGATGTCGGTTTGTGGCTTGTGCATCGTGTTGATAACGCTCACCATGCGGTTATGCTCGTTCATCTGTATGTGTAAGGGCTCTAATGCCTTTTTGGTATAGTAGTACCCTGCGTTGGGATTGAGGAACCAATCGTATATTTGCCACAACACCTGTGGCCATGTTGCATTAAGTTTCCAGAGCATTACGCCCGTGGTTATGTCCCACATGCGATGATTGGCTGCCTCGAACATGGCCCGATAGCTGCCCGCGTTGATGTATTGCGCCCAACGGATGTAGTCTTCGGCCGACGAGGGCTGACCAAACTGCTGGCGAATGGCGTTATCGTAGGGTTTGAAGGCGTAACTTGACGGCGGACAGCAGATGGAGTCCCAAGCGTCGTGGTAGGCCCAAACCTTATCGAGCGGATAGTGTGCATTGCGCGGACCCTCACCCAAATCGAACACATACTTCTTCATACCTCGAGCGTAGATACGGCAGGAACACCCATTTCGTTGCGAAACATCTGGTCTTTTACTTCCAACACCTTATTATAATAATAGGGATGAGGGTACCAAGTGTAGTCGGGTTCGTTCTCATCGGTCATGCCTGTGGGCAGGTCGGGCTTGATGTAGGGCGTAAGTTTGTCTACATCCCAACCATGACTAGACGTTGCAATGAAGGGGCAGTGGGGTCGTGCTGCTTAATGTAGGCACGTAGAGGTACGTATAGTTCTTCGCGCACCATCGTTTCAATCTGCATACACCACAGCGCCAACGAGGGGTGGTTGCGGTAACGTTTCACCACATCGTACATGTTGCGCAGTGCAAGGCGCGTATCGGTGGGATTGTTGAAGGAAGGTTCGCCGGGATAACTGGTCCAGCATTGGAAAAACACCTCCCACATCAGCAGTCCGTACTTGTCGTAAGTTTCCATAACAGCCTCTGGGGGCGAGGGCATGTCTTCGTTGGCAATCATGTTTACGCCTGCATTAGCCAGCAGTCGGGCCTCGTCGTACATGCGCTTGGGGTTCATGTCGAGCAGCATGTCGGGCTGAATAAAGCCGCCACGGCAGAAAATGCGTTGGCCGTTTACCCAGAAAATGCGGCCATGTTCGCCGTCGCGTTCCTTTAAAGTAGAGGTGATTTGGCGTATGCCGAAAGTGGTAGACTGCGTGTCGGACACCTTGCCGCCCACTTCAAACGAGAGGTCTAGGCGGTGAAGATGTTGCAGACCATAACCATTGGGCCACCACAGGTGGGGATTTTGCACGTTGAGTTGGGCAAACTCTTCGGGCGAGAAGTTAACGGTGAGGGTTTTTCCGGCGGGTATGGTAACGCGCTTTTTCAAAGGCGATGGTGGGCATTTGGCCCGGCATCTGCTTTTTATAGGTGTGGAAGTCTATCTCTTTTAGCAGGTTGATACGCCCGCGCAACACACCCGTTTGGGGCTTGTTGCTTGCGTTTCGCAATTCGGTTTGCACGGATATGCTGGCCTTTGTGGTGTCGGGCAGGTTCAGGTTGGTAACGATGTAGGGGTTTTCAATCTTCACATTGTCGGTGTAAGTTAGGTACACGTCTTGATAAAGCCCCATGTTGCGGTCGCGTACCACGGGCGAACAGTCCCAACCGGCCATAAATTTGAGGGTTACATCCCTGAAAATCTCTTCTCCTTGACCTCTACCTTGCCCGAAAGGGGTGAAGAGATAGCCGGACGAGGCGTGCCTACGTTGTCTACTTGGTATATCTTTACGGCCACCACGTTGGGTTTGTCTGCCGAAACAAGGGCTGTTATGTCGTATTTAAAGCGCAAGAACATGCCGGCCATCTGCGTTTTGTTGGCCACTTGCTTGCCGTTTACCCAAAGGTCGGCGCGATAATTGATGCCGTCGAAGTTGAGCCACACGCGCCTTCCGCGTTCGCGGGCAGGTATGGAGAACTGCGTGCGGAACCAATAGGGGTGCTTAAAGGGTTAGGCACGCCCTTAATGTGCGAGTACTTGCTAAGTCCCAATCGGCGGTTTAGGTCGTCGGAGGCATCGGGTATGCGTAGGTCGTTGAGGTCGAAGTGCGGGTCGGGGTACACATTCTCTTTCACTAAGGCCCCCAATACGCTTGTGGGTACGGTGGCATTGTGCCAGCGTTGAGGCTTATACGTGCGTAAAGACAACACGTTGCCCGCTTGTGGCACGCGCTTTGTGGACTGCATTTGCCATTGCGTTAGCAGCTGCCGACCGTCTTTTAGGTTGTTGTTAGCGGCGTGTGCCATAGTGAAACAGCACAGGCATACGAGCAAAAACTTTATTCTCATTATGGAAATGGGTTGGGTTAAGAGTTAGACGAAGGGCGTATAAGGCATGCTGCGCCCACAAAACCAGCGTTGTCGGCCAACGATGCCATAACGATGGGGGTGCGTTGGGCGGGCAACGGACAGATGTGCGCCTGCAAACTGCGCATCATGGCAGGCATAAAGAAGGGATGGGCGGTGGCAATGGAGCCACCAAGCAAAACCACATCGGGGTCGATGAGGTTTATGCACCAGGCTAAGGGCACGGCCAGATGTTGGCCAAAGGTTTCCCATGCGTCGAGCGCATGGCGTTCGCCTTGCTGTGCTCGTTGGTAAACTTCTAGCGAAGAGGCGTCGGTATGGGCTATTTGTTTGTAGATGTTGGCCACGCCCTGCCCCGAAATGGCGTCTTCGATGATGCCTTTTCCGTGGGGCGAACACCATATTTCGCCTGCTGTGCCAGTGGCACCGTTCCATATTTTTCCGCCTACCACCAACGCACAGCCAATGCCCGTGCCAAGCGTGAAACCCAGAACAGTGCGTTTGTTGCGCGCCGCACCGAACACGGCCTCGCCCAATACCAGGCAATTGGCATCGTTGTTGAGGGCCACGGGTAAGTCTACGGCTTGTTGCAGGTGCCTCGCGCAAGGCGAAATGTTGCATGGTGGGTAGCTGCGGACAATCTAAAACCAAGCCCAGGTCGAGGTCGAGTGGCCCCGTAGAACCCACGCCCACGCCCACAACGTCTTGCTTTTGAAGTCCGTTGGCACGCATCACTTGTCTTATAGACTGTGCGATGTTCTCCACAATCTGTTCTTTCGGCAGCTGACTTTGCGTGGCAATCTTAATCGGCGTGCCGATAACGCGGCCGTCGGTTGCATCTATGGCGCCAGTCATTATCTTTGTTCCGCCTAGGTCTACACCTATAATGATCTTGTTCATTGTTGTTTTAAGTTTATGAGAATCTTTGAGGAGTAAAGCCAAATGCCTTGTTGCCCTGTAGCTATTTATCTTGTCAACGCTCCTTCATCCCTTTTCCCCACACGGCCACGACCATGACGTATGCAAAGGCAACGACATTTACAGCCATGCCCCAAACCATGCCATGGGCGTTGCCAACAGCACCGACAAGCCAGCCAATGAAAGCTCCGCCCACAATAGCTGTGCCTAAAATGCCTGAGAGCATGCCGTGATCGTGGTTGAAACTGTTGATGACGGCACTGAATAAGGCCGTGAACGACACACAAGTGAAGTAACCCACAAGGGCAAACGACACCAAGGCCACGCCTTCGCTGCCCATCATGGCCACCACCAAGGCCACCACGGTGAGGGTGCTGTGCACGATGAAGACCGCACGTTCGCTTACCTTACGCATCAAGGCCGATGCCACCAGCCTGCCCACGGCTTGCAAAAGCCAGAACAAAGCCACGATGAGGGCGGTTTTTGAAGGGAAGAGTTGGTGCATAAATGTTGGCTCGGGCCAAAACGATTGGTCGTTGCTGAGGTGGTGAACGTTGTTCATAAAGGTGATGATGTACGACGAAACGCCCACTTCGCCGCCTACATAGAGAAAGATGCCCAAGGCATAAACCAGCACCAAAGGGTTGCCACAGAGATGGAAAAAAACCTGCAGGTTTAGCCGTTCGTCGGCATTGGTGGTGGTCTTTGGGAAGTGGGCGAAGGCTACTACCACGAATATCACGGCATTAACCACTGCCAGGAGCAGGTAAATGGTGGTCCAACTTAGGTTGTTGGCTTGCAAAACGGGTACGATGAGCGGACTAAGGGCGTAACCCAAAGCACCAATACCAATGATGAGGGTTAGGTTAGACGTGTAGCGCGATGGTTGGTCGAGCACCCGCACAAAGGGATTGCCCGCTATCTGCACAGCCGTTACACCCGTGCCGATGAGAAATACAGACACGATAACAGCCCACGCCGCAGCACTGAGGTAGCAAAGTGCAGAACCTGTGCCCATCAATGCCGTTCCCAAAAGCAACACAGACTTTGCTCCGAAACGGTCGGTGAGCAAACCAAAAGGTATCGACGTTAGTCCGTAGGCCAAGAAAAAGGCCAAGGGCAACAGGGCGGCCACACCTAGCGACACACCATATTGCGCCTGAAAGCGGTCGATGGCCACGCCTATAACCGATGTTAGAAGGCCAAACACCACGTATATCAAGGCCGTGATGCCCAGCAATAAGGTTTTTCTTTCGCCACTGTTGCTCATCGTTCGCCCTCCTTTCATTATTCGGTTACGGTTACTTTTGCACCGCGCGAAAAGCTGCCTGCCTCGAAACCATGACGTTTGGCATACTCGTCGATGAAGAGCTGCAAGGGCACGATACTTAAGATGGAGAACAGGAATTCGTCTTGTTCGTCTACGTAAACGGGCAGTATGTTGTCTGTTACATGCTGTATGGCGTCGCACGAATTGGTGATAAGCCATACGCGTCCGCCAAAACCTGCAATGTCTTCGGCCATCTTCAGACTTTGTTCGAGCGTGCGTCCCTCGGATGCAAACAGCACCGACTTAAAGCCAGGAGCAACCATCTCCATTGGTCCGTGCCTGAATTCGCCGCCCAAGATGCCCGTTGCGGCAATGTGAGTGGCCTCTTTAAACATCAAGGCACTTTGGCTGGCGGTGGAGAACGACGGGCCACGGGCGATGATTTGCAACGTGGTGAGGTCGCCAAGGAAGTCGAGTCCCTTGCCCAACCATTGTTCGTGGCTTGCCAACATGTCTTCGAACTTGGTTTGTAAGCCTGCCAATTGGCGTTGCGTGTGGGCGTTCCAGCGGTCACTAAGATACAATCCCAAGATGCAGGAGGCCAGGGAAGTTAGCACATAAGTCTTTGTTGAGGTCATCTCTTCGCGGCCGCCCTTGCACAATAGGGCCACATCTGCCTTTCTTGCAAGTGCACTATCCTCTTCGTTGACAATGCCTACGCAGTACACCGACTGCGGCAGACGCTCTAAAACCTCTTTAATCTCGTAGCTTTCGCCCGACTGCGAGGCGCAAACCAACAGCGTGGGGCGGTTGAGCAGCGAGAGATTGTAGTGCAACAGCTCGCTCGTGTTGATGTAATGGGCGTGAATGCCCTGTTGGTTGAACAGGCTTTGCGGCTGCAAACGAGATAAAGAACGAACTGCCCATGCCCGTAAACACCACGTCGTGAATGTTACGTTGGGCGATGTCCTCCCTCGTTTTGCGCAAGAGTTCCATGCCTTCGGGGGCTGAATAGAAGTGGATGATGTTGCCAATGGCAGCAGGTTGTTCCAGTATTTCGGTAAGAAACTTATTGGTTGACATATTCATTAACTGTTGTGCAAGCATGTACGCGCAAGGCGAACGTGCCTGCAATGAAACATTACAAATGGCGTTTCGCCTTATTTTGTCTTCATCATGCGCATAACCCACTGGCCTTTCGAGAGGTCGGTGCAGTGCGAATAAGTTACGTAGAGCTGCCCGTCGAGCACGTATTGGAAGGCGCAGGCATCGTTTTTATAAAGCACGGGGTTGTTGGTTACGCGCTGGTAGCCGCGGTCTACCTCCTTAGACGAGAACGCGTTGGTAACCCATTTTGGTGTGGTGTCGTCGCTAAACTCTTCTACGAGCAGGTAATATATGCCGCCATGATAAGCAACGGAGGGCGCGGCAAGGGTTTTGTTGGATGTAACCACCTCGTAACTCTTCTGCTGTGGCAGGTCGGCCACGCGCTTACTTTTCTTTACCAGCACGTTCCAACGTGGGTTGTTTTTCGCTCTTTCGGTACCGTTATAATAGAAAAGATAGAAAAAGCCGTCGTTCTTATTAAAAGTAGATAAAGGGTTTTGGTTTTGTTGACCATCGGCGTATGGCACAACAACGCGCTTGTTGTCGAAGTCGATGCCGTTTTCGCTTTCGGCCATCACGATGCGACTGTCTTTATTTGGGCCCTTATATTCGGCGTAAAAACATGTAGAACTTGCCGTCGCTCATCACCACAGTGGGCCATCGGCAGTTGGCTGCGATGATGGGATTGGCCCTCGTACTTCACCCAGTCGGTGAGGTTATTGCTGCGCACCAGTCCCTGCCTTACGAAAGTGTACGTCGTTTTTCGTAATGGTCTAGCCCATAGTAGCCCCAGTATTTATAGCCGTCTTTGTTGGCCTCGACTACTGAGAAAGTGTGCACGGTGCCGGCATCCCAACCACATTTGTCGCCTTGAATAACCAGTTGGTCGTCTACTACTTGGGGATAAACCTTGCTTTGAGCGTTCGCTCCAACCGTAGCCACGGCAAGCAACGCCACGGCCAGAAACATTTTCATTGTTCTCATTTCTTATCGTTGTTTTTATGTTAAATGCAATTCTTTTGCTCCTTGCATCTTGCACACAACCACCCCTGAGAACAGTTGGAGGGCCTCACACCATGAATATGTCGATTTCGTTTTCGCTCAGTTGTTGAAACTCTTCTTCGCTTAGATGCTTGGTTGTGATAAGCTTATCTATGGCGTTGAGGGCGAAATAACGCCCAAACTGCGCCTGCCAAACTTGGATGCATCCACTAAGAGGAACACTTCGCCGGCAGATTCCATCATCACCCTACTTGTTTTGGCCTCGTTGATGTCGGGCGTAGTTAGTCCGATGTTCATGTCCACGCCGTCTACACCCATGAAAAGCTTGTCGGCCGACACCTTTCTGAGTGTATCGTCGGCCAATGGGCCCACCATCGTAGCGGCCATTTTGAGCAGATTTCCGCCCACAACGATAACCTCTACGCTGGTATCGCTTAGGTCGCTGGCTATGTTTAAGGCGTTAGTGATAACCACCAGCCGCTTAAAGTTGCGCAGTTCTTTGGCCAAAAGACTGGTTGTAGACCCCGAATCGAGGATGATGGTATCGCCTTCGGCCACAAAAGTGGCGGCCTTGCGCACTATTCTGATTTTTCTCTTCGAGGTTAATCTTCTCCTTTTCGTTAAGCGCTTGGCCTGGATAAAGTCTGTTTACCTTCACCGCTCCACCGTGGGTGCGTTTCAACAAGCCACGCTTTTCTAGCAACAAGAGGTCTTTTTCGCAGAGTTACAGGCGTGGTATTGAGTTCGTCTACCAAGTCTTTCGTAACAATTCTTCCCTCTCGTTCCAGCTTTTCGGCAATCGTTTGCAGTCGTTCTTCCTGAAAAACGATGTTGTCTGCCTGTGTGTTATGCTGCTCCATAATTCGATGATGTGATGTTGTTCTACCTCGCAAAGATACACAATTTGCTTTTGTTTTTGTTTCGCATTTTGTTGTTTTTATATCGTTTTCGGTGGCTCAACGGATGTGTGCGAGCCCACTGCAACGGTTTTTTCTGCAACGTTTGCGAGGTGTGGTTGTTGTGCAAGATGTCAAAGAGCGCATGTCGTTTGCCAGTCCGCCTGTACGCATTTGGCACAACGGCTTTCAACGACAGCAACGTTATTTGTTGTGTTTTGGAGATTATTTCTTTCGTTTAAAGCTCCATCCCCAGCCTTCTCCCGAGCCGGGTGCAGCGCTTGGTGCCTTTTTGCATTGCCAAAAGAACAGCTCGTCTTCGGTGAGTTTTCATTATCTGATACACGCCCGTAGCCGTTGCGGCAGGCTGCGTACAGCCCACGGCATGGTCTAGGATGTGGGGTTTTTCACCGTTAGCGTGCGCTTTTCGGCATCTAGTACGAACGTACCTTTTTACGCCAGCGTCGCCCTGCCACATGGTGATAGGTGTAGTTAACGCCTCCGTTGAGGTCGAAAACCATTTCTCCATTGATGTCGGGCGTTATCCTTTTCGCACTGCCCCCAGCTCGACGAGGGCATCCAGTTATTGGGATAATTCACCAAGTCGCCTGTGGTTTGGTAGCAATAATCGGGCTTACCCGTCTGCGTATCGGTGTTATACACCCATGTTGCGCCCTTTCCTCCGCCCGTTAGTTCTTTCCAAAGCGGTTTCTCAGCCATCGTGGGGTCGGCCGAAGTAACGGTGTATGTCGTGTCGGCACTAACCTCTTGCGCCCCTTCTCCATAGATGGTTACGCTCACGTTGTAGTTTCCGGGCAGCGGATAGTAAGCCGTTGCGGTGTCTCTGCCAGGTGCAATAACCTGTCCGTTACCCATATCCCAGCTATAAATAAAGCCATTGTCGGCCCAAGCCCTGAAAACGGGATTGTAGGGATCGGCATTGTTTATCGTTATATGTGGGTTCGAAGGGCTGGCCCCATCTTCCCCGTTTTTGCTTTCTTGTGGTTCGCAGGCGGCGAAACATGTCACTGCCACCGCAAGCGCGAACATACTATGTTTGGCATTCATTGTCGTATGTTTTGTTTGGTTGTGTTAATAACTTCAGTTGACAAGAAGTTGAGTTGACGAGAGTGTTCACCGCTCTGCCACTAAGCATTTGGCTTAACTCCCAAAAGTGAAAGGGTGAAAGGGTGAAAAGATGGCTAACGCCCCTTATAGTTGTCTAAGCGGTTTCTAGATTTTTAGTTCATTCTAGCTTTCGGACAAGTCGGACTGGTCTCACTTGTCGGACTGGTCCTATTAGCCTAACATCACCCATGCTATTGGCTTAACTCTCACTCCTGCCCCCTAATACGGATTTTTGAGTAAGGTTCGGGTTCAGTCCTATCTCCGATTGCGGTATGGGCAGATAGCGTTTGTTATCGGTATAACCCTCAATCAAGTTGCCGCGCCCTGTGCGAACAAGGTCCCAATAGCGATGGCTTTCCATAGCCAGCTCCACGCGCCGTTCGTGATAAACGGCTTTCAAGGGGTCGCTCTTGTAAGGACTTTCGCCCAATCCCACACGTTTCCTCACGGCATTGAGCGGCGTTTGCCAGTCGCTGCCATTGTGTGCGGCGGCCTCGGCCTGCCAAAAGCAGCACGTCGGCATAGCGTATCACGCGCACGTTGAGACTTGCCGCATCTTCCATAGACGGCCGTTGACTCTTGGGCAACGTGCCTTTGCGGCGACAATAGCCCACGGCAGGCGCATCGGGATTGTGCACGGGGTCGTAGTTGGTGTAAATGGTTTCTTCGTCTTTGGTTCCCTGCCACAACACGTCGCCATGCTTAATGATAGTCCATTCGCGACGTGGGTCGCCCGGTTCATACTCGTCGTAAAGGTTCTGCGTGGGCTGGTCGAAACCCCATCCGCCGTTGCGGTCGTCGCGCGAGCGTTGGTATATCTCAATCATACTCCCCTCGTTTTCGTCGCCCCATTGCGTCATGTTGAAGTCTTTAAGCTGAACATCAAACACCGACTCCACGCCGTTGTCGGTGGCAATGGTAAAGAGGTCGCCGTAATTGGGTTGCAAGCTATAATCGCCAGAGGCCACAATCTCCTTGGCCAAGGCCTCGGCCTCCTTCCATTTCTCCTGCCAAATGTAGCATTTGGTAAGGAAGGCGGCAGCCGAACCCCACGTGGCGCGCCCCAAATCCTCTGCGGGTTGGTTCTTCTTATGGGGCAGTTCTTGCATGGCGGCCTTGAAATCGGCCTCCACAAAGGCCCAACATTCCTCCATCGATGCCCCTTCCACCCTTGTATTCGGAGGGTTTCAACAGATGGTCTACCAACGGAACAGCTCCGAAAACCTTCATCAAACAGAAGTGGTAATACCCTCTCATAAAGCGTGCCTCGGCTATGAAACGGCGTTGGGCGGCCTCGCTGATGTTGGCATTGCCCTTAACGCCTGCGATAACTCGGTTGGCGCGGTTTATTCCTTCGTATTGTTGTTGCCACGCCGTTGAGAGTTGTTCCTGTTCGGGCGAGGCGCGAAAGTGTTCTATGTCGTACATCTCGGGCTGGTCGCTGTCTCCGCCGCCGCCTTTCGTTGCATCGTCCGAGGCTACGTCGCCGATGGCCCAATCAAGATATTGTATGTAACTCATCCAACCGGCGGGTCGTATGCGCCCACGAGCGTGCTTTTGGCTGCATTCTCATTGGCAAAAGAACGTATTTTTGGTCGATGCTGGGCACAGGTGTGTCGAGAAAACCTTCGGGTCGCAAGCTGCAAAGCCCATTGCCATCGGCATGATGATATATATAAGGTGTCGCTTCATTTTCGTTGCGGTTTAGGTTGTTGTGTAATGTAATGGATGTAAAGGGGGAGGCTGAACCGCGGTTTAGAACGATAGTTCTACCCCCACCGAGTAAAGTCGGGGTGTGGGATAATAACCGCGGTCTACGCCAATATCGAGAGGTTCATTCCCGCCTCGCATGCCTATTTCGGGGTCGAGACCCGTATATTTGGTAAACGTATATAGGTTTTGGGCATTGAGATACACGCGTGCTTTGGTAAGTTTGGCCTTGCTAACCCATGCGGCTGGCAGTTCGTAGCCCACTTGCAGCATCTTTATGCGCAGGTACGAGCCGTCTTCCAGGTAGCGGTCGCTTTGCAATATCGAGTTATTGCTGTCTGTTCCGCCCATGCGTGGGTAGCGCGCATTGGTTTGTGTGCCTTCGCCGTGCCAACGGTTAACCATGTCGCGCGAGAAGTTGTAGCTCAGGTTGCCTGTGGAAAGGCTGTAAGTAGACGGCCCATTGTACAGCTTGTTGCCGTAAACGCCTTGCAGAAGTAAGCTTAGGTCGAAACCTTTATACGATAGGCTGCCGTTGAGTGAGTAAGAGAACTTGGGCAGCGGACTTCCCAAATAGGTGTAGTTCTCTGGTGCCATCAAGTCGTCTTTGTTCACCGTTTTGTAACGAACGTCGCCCGGGGCCACGTTCTTTTGCGCCTTTTGTGCATTCACCTCGTCCCAGTTTTGGAACAGTCCGTCGGTTTTCAGTCCATAGAACTGCGCCATCGGTCTGCCCACGACGGTGCGTGTAAGGTACACCGAGTTCATGAAACGCGCTCCTTCGATGTAGGCATCGGCACCCAGATCCAGCACGCGGTTAGAGATGGTGGTGAAGTTTGCCCCCACCGAGTAGCCCAGGGGATGGTCGAAATTGCGATACTGCAACGACAGCTCCAATCCGCGGTTGCGCATTTTGCCTGCGTTTTGGAATGGCGGTTCGGCAATTCCCGCCTGGCCAGGTACGGGAACGCGCAGCAACATGTCGCTCGTAGTCTTGTCGAACACCTCGATTGTACCCGACAGCTTACCGTCTAGCACGGCGAAATCGAGCCCGAGGTTGGCGGTTGTGGATGTTTCCCACTTCAATTCGCTGTTGCCTGTGCTGTTAAAACTAAACCCCGGCATCAGCTTTCCGCCAAACACATAGTTAGAACCTGCCGAGGCAAACGTGGCATACGAGTAGGAATCGACACTGCCTTCGTTGCCTATCTGTCCCCAACCGGCGCGCAACTTTAAGTTGCTAAATACCTTTTGGTCTTTCATAAAGGGCTCTTCGGTTACGCGCCATCCTGCCGAAACCGATGGGAACACGCCCCAGCGGTGCCCGCGTAAGAACTTAGACGAGCCGTCGAGCCTCATGTTCAGCGTTAAGAGGTAGCGTTCCAAATAATTATAGTTAATGCGTGCCATGCCCGACAGCAGCTTGTGCTGTGTGGTAATGCCCTTGGCGGCAGCAGCTGCATCTTTGTTGCGCGCGTTGTTGATGAACATCACCGAGGGGTCGTTGCTGGGAACGTTCTTCACCGATGCTTGTAGGCTTTTATACGTTACGGCGTAACTCTCGCAGCCCAGCATGGCTTGCAAGGCATGGTTGCCCAGGTGCGTGTCGTACGTAAGCGTATTGGTAAACTGGCGCATGTAAAGTGCTGTATGTAGAGTTGGTTATGCTGTTTTTCCTTGAATTTTGCTGTGCCGCGAATACGTAGTACACGGGCGTATAGTTGGCATATTCGTTGTTGGCGTACTCGGTAGAATAGGTCGTCCGCCATTTCAGTCCCTTCAAAGGCGACACTTCTGCGTAGACATTGGCCAGCACGCGATAGACGATGTTTTCGGGATTGTTGTACTCGATGGTTGCAACGGGGGTTGTGAATGTCGCTGAAAGTGGACTTGGTAAAGCTGCCGTCTTCGTTGCGCACGGGTGTTATCGGGTCGCGGGTGTAGGTGGTCATCATCGGACTCGTCCACCGTCGTTCTCCAAAGTGCCGTTTTGGCGTGTGCGCACCAGCGTAATGTTTTCGCCAACCGTCAGCCAATTGTTGGCCTTAAACTCGCCATTGGCACGCAGCGTAACGCGGTCGAAGGCCGTTTTCTTCATCAATCCGTCTTGCGAAAAGCCGTTCAGACTGAGGTAATAGTTGGCTTTGTCCGTTCCGCCCTGTACGGATAGGTCGGCGTTCTTCACGGGTGCGTTCTTGTGTAGTATGGCATCAGAAATAATCAACGGTGGGCAACGAGCGCACGTCTTCAAAAAGCGGCACCTGCCCCAAGGCCGCTTGCATTTCGTTTCGCAGCATTCCCCACGTCGGACCGTCGCAAACATTGTTCTTACGCCATACGTTTTGTATGCCGTAATAGGCCGAAAGGTTGATGGTGGCCTTGCCCTTGCGAGCCGCGTTTGGTGGTTATAATCACCACGCCGTTGGCACCGCGTGCCATAGATGGCCGTTGCCGAGGCATCTTTAAGCACTTGCACGCTCTCAATGTCGTTTGTGTTCAGGAAGTTGATGTCGCCCACCATCATTCCGTCTACCACGAAGAGCGGGTCCGAATCGTTCAGCGTGCCAATGCCGCGCACCCTAACGGTAATTCCCCGAACCAGGCGCACCCGAAAAACTGGTTACGTCTACGCCGGCCACTGCCCTTGCAAGGCGTGTGCCAGGTAGAAGCCGACAGCTTGTTCACCTCTTTCATGTTCTACCACCGAGATGGCGCCCGTAACGTCTTTCTTCTTTTTGCGTTCCGTAGCCCACCACAACCACTTCGCCAACGGCGTTAGCCGTTTCGCTCATCGTAACGGTGATGTTTTTGTTTGCCTGCCACATTAACGCTTTTGTGGGGCATATCCCACGTACGAAAACAGCAGCACGTTGTCTGTTCGGGCCAATCGCAACGAGAAATTGCCGTTGGCATCGGTGGTGGTTCCGCCCGCTGCCTTGTGCCAGCACCGTAACGCCCTGCAAGGCCTCATTGGTGGCAGCATCGACAACCGAACCCACGATTGTTCTTTTCGCCCGTTTGTTGTGCCATCAAGCCATGGGGCGGGAGTAGCAGTGCGAGCAGCACCGCGAGATAAAACCCTTTTCCTCTCATAACGGTTATGTTATTAAGTTAAGTTTCCCCGTGTCTGGGGGTGAAGTTTGATTACAGGTTGGTTCTAAAAGTCCATTACGGCCGGTTTTAAAACTCGCCTTTGTCATTGCCTTTTGGCCGCTGGTAGGTAACGTTGTTCAATGCGCGCGGCATTTAATTGTTTATGGGTATGCATGTATTGCGGGCTGTTCATGGTTCCCTACAATTGGCCTTGTGGCAGGTTAAGCGGTTGTGCCGGTGGCAACCAACAACGCTTTTACTGATTGTTTACGATGCAAAGATAAGCAAAAAGAAACCAAACGAAAGTATAGATAATGAATTTTGTTTGTTGTTTTAATATTAATTAATAGTTAAGGAACAAAAAGAGGCCTCACCCCCAGCCCTTCTCCAAGGGGAGAGGAGAGTGATGTGCTCTGCGTATTACCCGCTTGCTAACGGGTTGTCTGGCTAACTTGTTCACTCATCAACATGTTATAGCCAAACGGAATTGTTTTTTGGGAAATTGTTGTTGGGAGATTGCAAGATGCGCATAACATGGCATCAACACGCCCTTACGCAGGGGGAAAGGAATACTTTTGCTTTGCTTACGGTGTACCTATGGCTTCAAATCCAATCCTGGTTTACTATAACTGGCTGATTGGTCAATTCGTACGTTTGTCAACTCGTAGGCTTGCCTACTTGTTCCACTCGCCAACTGGCCTACTTGTAAACCTGAAAACTCGTCAACGTGTCTACTTGTATGTTCGTCAACTCGTCTACTTGTATGTTCGTTAACCCGTTAATCCATTAACTCGTCAACCTATGCTTTGTCAATTTTTCAGCGCGTTTTTTAACATTATGAGTGCCATTTTTGCTCGCCAGTCGTTAGCCGGGTCGCAAAAAATCGATTCTCGCGGAGGTTTGTTTTGATACAAAATGGGGGCAGTTGTACATGCAAGCAAAATGAATATTTATTTTAAGCAGTCGCCATTTTCACCCAATTTTAGGGCTATTTGATGCTAAATACACTGCGTTTTGGTGCTAAATGCACTGCGTTTTGGTGCTAAATGGAGTGTGTTTTGGTGCTAAATGGTGTGCGTTTTGGTGCTAAACGCAAGGTAAAATGGTGCAAAAAGCAGTGTAATTTGCTGCTAAATGCAGGTCGCCGTGCATAAATATCCGCTGAAATGGTATAAACAAAACCCCTCCGAGCCATTAAAAACAGGGTTAAAATGGGCGAAATGGACATCAAAAAGGGGTGTTTTAGGGGCTAAATGTGGGTAATTGGGGTTGAAAAATTACGAGCTGGCAAACCAAAAATAGAAGGGTAAAATGGTGCAAAATGCAGCTTGCTTTCTTAAAACTGGACCAAAACAGAAATGCGTAAGGCTTGAATTTGCGGCTAATTGCATGCAAAAAGGTCTCTCTCTCTTCGCTAGAAGGGGGTGGCAAGGGAAGTGCGTTTTGTAAAGCATTACGTAAAACATTTAACGTTGTGTGCTTATGCGTTTATGAGTTTTTCAAGGCAGGCTCTATAAATACCTTCTGCGCTCTTCGGCCGCCATCATTGGCTCGTCTTCATCGGGTGGGGTAGTGCATAGCGTTGCTGGTAGTCGGTTAGCAAGATGTGGTTAAGGTGTGGGCAAGGGCTTGCAATGTGTTTTGGCGGAGTGATGGGCGCAGTTGGCACTCCCAAACCACTAGGCAATGCCAGCCCATGCGTGCCAGTTGGCGTTGCGTTTCGGCATCGCGCTGTTGGTTGCGTTTCACCTTATTCTCCCAAAAAGGGGTGTTGGTTTTGGGCAAGGTCCATCGTTTGCACCCCTCGTGGCCATGCCAAAAGCAGCCGTTAACAAAGATGCAGGTGCGGTATTTGCGCAGAACTAGGTCGGGTGGCCTGGCAAGCGGCCGTAGTTTAGTCGGTATCTGAACCCCTGCGCCCACAAATACTTGCGTACGAGCAGCTCTGGCTTCGTGTCTTTCGACTTAATCGAGGCCATGATGCGATGGCGTTGTCGGGGCGTAAACTTGTCCATGAGGCAAAGATAATGAAAAATATGAGTTGTGTGCAGATAAGGAGTGGGATATGAACAGTCGTCTTGTTCTGACATTGAGCTAACAGGGGCTCTAAGAAGGTGCAAACTTACGGTTTTACATGGGCTGGCGAGGGCTGGCCAAACACCATGTTTTTTATTTCTAACAAGCGTATGATAGACAAGCCAAACGCCCACCCTGTCAACTTGTGCGATAGGTGGGCGTTAGCTAGATGGTAGGTCAATAAGAGGTGTGCAAAGCCATTGGCCTCACCTCGCCTTACGGGCATTTGGCCTTTTGCTTTTATGGCTTGTCGGCCTTTTGGTCTATGCTTGCGCTTATGGGTTAGTGGCGTTCTGCTTGCACTGGTTGTGAAAAAAACTTGCAAACTTACAAACCAACAAACCCATAAGCTTAAATCATAAGTCGGCCTTCTCTATTTCCCTATAATCTTTAAAGCTCCTTACGTAGGTGCCATTATGGGAAATAAAGGTAGCTTGCATAGTCTATTTCTTTTTGCGAGCGACCGATTAACGGGTGGTAAAAAGCCTCAATGTACTTTCCCCGCCACTTGGTTTGAAGGGCATCTGTGTCTATCATCAGTATGGGGAAATTCTTATTCACCGCACTAAAGACGTCGTCATAGATGTTTGAGATAACCAACAAGTCGATGTTTTGCCTTTTGCAGATTTCAGAAAGTGCCAAAGGCGACACGCAAAAGCACGATTTGCAAAATGGAGTGAAATCATATATGATGACCTTTTCGTGCTTTGTAAGGTAGTCTTTTGTCTGTTCTACGCCAACCGCATATATGTTTGAGAAATCGCGAATGTCATCTATTGCACCTTTATAATGTACAACCCGTTCTTGCGCTCTCTTTGATAGATGAGAAAAACCTGACGTCAAGCCCGAGATTTGACAAGATATCAAGGTAAATGACATGATGATTATGCCTGCTATATATGATTTCATACGAAGTTATTTTTATTAAGTGTGATACAATAAACGTTTAGGTGTTGCAAAAATAGGTAAATCTTCTCAATGGAACAAAATATAAAAACGTTTTTTTGCTAGTAGACCTTTGCGGACTTTGGTGTTATGGGTTAAACAACATGCTTATTACGTTCTAATATGGCAGAATCTTCTAGCTGCGTAGAACGAAGAAAGTTGCCTTTTAAAAATGTTTGTTTATCCTTGTTTTAAAGGTAAAAACGATGTGCCGTTTGCTTTGGCAAAATGATACCAATTATTAAATTATACTTTTTACAATTAGTGCAAGTAAGCCGCATAATTTCAACAAAATGCGCATTAATTAGAAAATAACTCTTCTTATTTGCTTGGTTTTATAAATTTATTGCATATATTTGCAGAATGGTTTAACTCTGTGAATGTACTGACAGCTGTACTAAAACAAAATGGGTTTACAACGGAGGCGCCATGCGGCCAAAAGCTTTACTAAACATACGGGTTGCGTGGGGCATAGGAAAAACTATAATCAACCCTAGATAATTATGAAAGTAAGATTTTGGATGTTCACCCTTTGCTTGCTAACCGGATTGAGTTCGGTTTTGGCACAAACAATAACAGTGAAGGGAAACGTCGTAGATGAAAACGGGGAGGCCTTACCTGGCGTAAGCATCATCCCAAAGTCGGCCCCGAAGACGGGCACCGTGTCTAACATAGACGGAAAGTTTACTATCAGTGTGCGCAACGGAGAGAAACTTACGTTTAGTTTCATGGGGTATAAGAGCCAAGAGTTGGCCGCTGCATCCCAGATGGACGTTCGGATGGAACCCTCCGACCTGACGTTGAACGACGTTGTTGTGGTGGGTTACATGGAACGTAAGGTAACCAACACTTCGGCCTCTGTGGTAAAGGTAACGGCCAAAGACCTGGCCATGAAACCCGTAGCCAACCCATTGGACGCCGTTCAGGGCAAAGTAAGCGGCTTACAGGTGTTCTCCTCGTCGGGCGAACCCTCTTCGCGCCTGTCGATGGCCTTGCACGGACAAGGCTCGTTGGGTGCAGGCACGGGCTTGCTTATCATCCTCGACGGCATGCAAGTTAGTATGGCCGTGCTACAATCCATGAACGCCAACGACATCGAGAGTGTTCAGTTCCTTAAAGACGCGGCGGCCACGTCCATTTATGGCGCACGTGCAGCCAACGGTGTGATGTATGTTACCACCAAACGCGGCCGAACTGAGACGCGCCCCACCATTAATCTCAGGGCACAATACGCCGTTTCGTCGTTGGCAAACACCGATTATTTCGACCAACTGATGACCGGTCCCGAACTATTACGCTATTATCAGAAACGGGTATTTACACCGCCGACCAAATAGCGGCCTTAAAGAGCAAGTATTTCAAGGAAACCGACTTCCAATGGTATAAGTATGTGTATCAGCCTGCACCCATGTACACGGCCGACGTGTCGGTATCGGGCGGCACATCTGCCGTTAGGTACTACCTGTCGGGCGGCGCATTGAGCCAAGACGGACTGCGTATGGGGTCGAGTTACAAGAAAGCCTTTCGGCCGCATCAACCTCGATGCGAAACTGGCCGAATGGGTTCGCGCCGGCATAAACACCCAAATAGCATACGACGACACGCACGTTTCGCCCTTCGGCAACAACAATGCCGTGGGCGGAGGCGTTGCAGCCATGAACGCACCCTTTGCATCGCCCTACGACCCGAGGACGGAGGAACTGGAACGCGTGCCATTGCTCGACATCACTACGCCTAAGCACGTTATTTCTACCAACCCGGCAAAGACCAACGCCTTTATCCTGTCGGCTAACGGCAACCTTACGCTCACGCCGATAAAGAATCTAACCTTGCGTTCGCTTGTTGGATTGGAGCTAAATTATGGCGATAGCCGTTCGCGTACCTTGCCTAGCTACTATCGCGCATACGGAAATGGCAGTGCCGAACGTGGTTTCTCGATGGTATCCAATTTCACTATCACCAATACGGCAGCCTATAACATGGGCTTTGGCAACCATCACGTTACCGCTTTGTTGGGACATGAATACACCAATTATAACGACGATGGTTTCTCTGCATCGGGTTCGGGCATCTTAGACGACCGCCTTAACCTGCTTAACAACGCCACGCAAAAGAAGAATGTGGGCGAGGCAACCAACAGCTATGCTTTCCTTTTCGTTCTTTACCCAGCTGTCTTACGACTTCTCCGAACGCTATTTCGTCGACTTGGTTTTGCGTAACGACGCCTCTTCGCGCTTTGGACGCAACAAGCGCAACGGCTTGTTCTGGTCGGTAGGCTTGTTGTGGAAGGCTGAGGGCGAAAGCTTCCTTAAAGACGTATCGTGGCTTAACGAGTTAGACTTCAAGACGAGTTACGGAACACAGGGCAACTCTTCGATACCCCTTACAGCACTTCGTCGTACGTGGGAAAGGTGGGACAGAAGAAAGGCGGTATGAGCCTTGGCTTTGTTAGTCTTGGAAATCCCGACTTGGGATGGGAAACACCAAAGCAAGTTCACTGTGGGCGTGAAGGCTCGTTTGCTAAGTAGGCTGGACCTGAACGTGGAGTATTACAACCGTATAACGAGCAACATGCTCTTCGAAGTTCCACTGCCCCTACACATCGGGTATGCCTGCCGGCAACGAAGGTTATGCCACTCGTTACGAGAATGTTGGGCGTTACCTGAACCACGGTATCGACTTCCAACTGGGTGCCGACATCCTTCGCGGTCGCGATTGGGGCGTTTCGGCCAACGTTAACTTCAACTACAACCGCGATAAAGTGCTCGAACTGTTCGAAGGACGTCAGTCGTGGCACGAACCAGGGCGGTCAACTCGCCTACATGGTAGGTAAGCCTGTAATCTTTGTACTACCGCTTTATAAGGGTGTGAACCCCCAAACGGGCGTACCCGAATGGTATAAAACCGGGCGCAGACAAGAACCAAACGCGGCGCGACGACAACGACGTGGTGTCCGAATATTCTTCTTCGCTCAGTCAAAACACAGGCGTAAACGCTTACACGCCTTTTACGGGCGGTTGGGGCATTTCGGCTTATTGGAAAGGTTTCTACCTCAACGCCGACTTCTTCGTGGCTCTCGGTAAGCACATGATTTCGATGGATAAGCAGTTTTACGAGAACGATTATCACGTTCGTAACCGCGAAGGAAACTTCAATGGGTCGCGCAGATTGTTCGACTATTGGAAGAAACCGGGCGACAACACTGAATATCCCTCGTTGGCATGGGTGCGCCAAGCCAACCACCAGCTAACTACGTGGACTCGAAAATGCTTGAAAACGCCTCGTTCATGCGCCTGAAGAACTTTACATTTGGGCTACGACATCCCCCGTAAGAGCCTTGGACGACAGAACATCGTACGCACGGCAAAAGTGTTCTTTACAGGCGAAACCTGCTACCTTTACCAAGTTCCGCGGTATCGACCCCGAAGTGAACCGCAATGTTTCGTATGGCGTCAATCCCAACACCAAGCAATTGAGCGTAGGTGTGGAGATAGGACTCTAACAACAACACATAAATAATGAACACGTATATGAAAACAACGAAGATATTATTATGGGCGTTTACGCTTGCGGCCATGCTCCAAGGGTGCAATCTAGACCGCGAACCAGCCGACTATATAGACTATAACGCCTCGTTTAACAATATGCAAGATGCCGCCAAGTGGGACAACGGCATCTATTCCACCCTTCGCGGCAAGTTCGGGGGCGGCTATGTGTTGCCCCAAGAGGCGCAAGCCGACATGCTTAACGCGCATGCTGCCTTCGGAAACCTTTATGGAGAGTTTCACGGATGGACCATCTTGCCCGAAAGTAGCGTGATACAAGAAATCTACCACTCGTATTATTCGGCGCTCGTAGATGCCAATGTGGTGATAACCAAGTTGCCCCAGTTGCCCGTTAGCGAGGCCGAAAAGCCCACGCAACGCCATTATTTGGGCAACGCATACTTCGCAAGGGCCTTCTATCACTTTAACTTGGCCTTGCGATGGGGTATGAACTACGATGCGGCTACGGCCGATAAAGACCTCGGTGTGGTGTTGGCATTAGAGCCAGGTTCGTTAAACAAACCCGCACGAGCCACCAACGCGCAGACCTATAAGCAGGTGTTGGACGACTTGAACGAGGCCGAAACGCTGTTGGCCGACGTTCCTACCAGCCCAGGAAACACCGAAATAAACGCCGATGCCGTGCGAGCACTTCGTGCACGCGTGTACCTATACATGGGCGACATGGACAAAGCGTACCAAGAAGCGAAACAATTGGTAGACAAAAACACCTATCCGCTTATCGCTCCCTACACGGCAAAGCTTAACAGCGAGGGGAAAGTAACGCCCAGCGAAGACCCTTTTGCGCAGATGTGGTTCTATGATAAGGGTACCGAACAGATTTGGCAACCCCTACGTGGCCGAAAGAAAACGAAGTGCCTACGGTTACTTCGCTCTATGGTGCCGACCTTTCTACGACAACTCATTGGGACGAGGCCAAGCAGCCAAGCAAAGTGGGCGACTACAACAAACCGCCCTACGTGCCAACGCGCGAAGTGATTAACGACCTCTTTTCCAACGGAAACGACCACCGTGCACAAATCCACTTCGAGTTTGTAAATACCACGGTAAACGACGTGAATGTGTCTACTCAGCTTTACGTTGTGTCTAAGTTTAAGGGCAATCCCAACTACGCAACGCTCACTAGCACCCATTGGGGCGGCTATGTTCCCAACGGAAATCAGGCACCTAAGCCTTTCCGCATCGCCGAACAATACCTCATTGTGGCCGAGGCAGCCTACAAACTAGGTAACACGGCCGATGCCCAAAGCTATCTTAACACCCTTCGCCAATCGCGTGGACTGCCTGCCACTAGCGCAACGGGCGACGACCTGTACCAAGAAATAAAGAACGAGCGCGCACGCGAACTGGCTTTACGAAGGGTTCCGCCTTTTGGGATTTGCGCCGTTGGAAACTAGGTGTTCGCAAACGTACGATACAAGGTGCCAAGGGGTATTATCAAGTGCCTGCATCGTTCTACGCAGGTGGCTATAAAGTCGACATACAAACAGGCAATAAGATGTTTGTGTGGCCGTTCCCCGACAACGAAGTGCAGATAAACCCGAACGTTAAGCAAAACCCCTGGCTGGGATAAGCAATGACACATACGCTAACAAAAACAAATACGCTATGTATAAGAATATAAAGATATGGGCTTTGCTCATCGTGGCATCGCTGGCTAGCGCATGCCAAAAAGACCTTACCTTGGGCGGAACGGAAGACGTCGTTCAAGGCGAGGCGCAGACGCTCACTCTTAAACAAGAGGGCGAAACAAAAACGGTAAGCTTTGCAACGCTTGGCGACGAATGGCAAGTGGAAAAAGGGGCTTACGACGCTTGGCTCACCGCGAAGAAGGTTGGGCAAGCACTCGAACTAACGGCTACGGCCAACGAAGGAGCCGACGAACGCCAGGCCGAAGTGGTTCTGGCCACGCCCGGCGGTAAGCAAACGGTAACGGTTACGCAGTTTGGCACGGCACCTTTCATTGCCGTAGACGGCAGCAATGGTACGGCCATCTTTAACCATGAGGCGCATACGGCCGTAGAACTGAACGTTATTTCCAACTCTGATAATTGGCGTGTGGAGCAAGTTGACAAGGAAAACAACAAATGGCTCACGTACGACGTCGACCAAAAGCAACGCAAGTTGAGGCTAACCCTCACCGCCATCGACCGCAACAGCCCTTGGGCGCAGAGCAGTAGAACCGAAAAGCTGTTCCTATCTAACGGAAACAAGCACTTCTTGCTCAGCGTAACGCAAAACGGATACGTGCAATTCCAACTGCCCGTGTGGGATTTGGACAACTTTAACTTGGCTCGTGTCACCGAACTTGAAGGCGAAAGGAACAACAGTCGCGACAGAGCTTTTCGAGATAGACTCGCTCTTGCCGTTCAAAGAAGACGTAGATAAGATTTATTATGCGTTCCGTTCGCCCGGCGAACAATCACCTCGCATATTCTACACGCCCAACTATTACAGCAAACTCATTACTACCGCGTGGTTGAAAGCACCCAAAGGAAAGGAGTTCAAAAGAATCGTACGACCCGTGGTTGAAACAACAGAACTTTAAAGACGGTAACAAACAGCGCAATGCCACCGAAGCGCAATACTACTGCGAAGAAGAAAACCAAACACGACTGGTACACGTCTACAACGACCCCAACAACTTCAAGATGTTTGGCGGCATATATAAGAGTCCCTGCATGAAGTATGTGGTGAGTTCCAACGAACTGAAAGTGGGCAGCAACGGCAAGGCCACCTGCTTCCCCGTATTCATTTCCGAGCGCATGCACAACAAGTCGTTCAAGCTGCAACAGGTGATTGAGTTTGAAAAGAAACGCGGAATGAAACCCGATTTCGACAACCAATTCAACAACGAGAAGATAACTACCACCACAGAAGACCCCAGCTGCAAGTACTCGCGCCTACTCTTCGTACCCGAAAATGCCAGCTACGATGCGGTTCGTTGGCCAATGTCATTTACTTCTTCAACTGGCGAGGCGTTACGCCCGAAGACATTGATGCAGGTTTGGTGGCCGATGCAGAGCTCAGCGGCACCGTTGGCTCGTGCCAAGTGTTCTACATGGGCGGCGAAGTGCTGTATAATCGAGAGGTAGAAGGCACTCCCGGCGTGTACGAATGGTACACCTATACCTTGCCAACCAGCACAAGGAACGCAATGGAAGAGAAGGGTTACAGCTACTTCCGCGGCGACAATAGCGGCTTTGTTACCTACTTCCGCGGCGAGGCCGACCTCATCGACATGCGTCCACAGCAAACGCGTACGGTCATTACTTACTATAAGAGTAAGCATTATGTAGACCTAATCAAGAAAACCCTCAACTTATAGACACTCATCCAATGAAAAAGTTCAGAAAAATATATACATTGGCGGCTTGTATCACGTTGACCTTAGGCATGTTTTCGGCTTGTAGCGACGACTTGCTCACCTCGCAAAGCAACCCTAACGCTGCCCAAACCGCCGCCGACGAGGCCTTTTCCTTGGCAACCTGGTATGGCTTTCATTAAACTGAAAACCTGGCGTAAACCCCAGCACGCGTGCTGCAACGCAGAGCGTAACGCGTGCAAAGGTGTTCGACAACACCGACGTAAAGGTGGAACAGGTGTTCGACATGAACAACGAATATGCCGCATTGAAACGTGCAAGGGGGCTCGACCGATGGTTTGTTGTGAAATTCGACAGCACAAAGAACGTTGAAGAAGTTATCAACGAACTACGCCGCGACCCTGCCATCGAGAAGGCTCACGGCAACGTGCAGATTGCGCCCAGCAAGGTGAAGTACACCGCAGCATCGCGTGCGCCCATCCCCTCTAACAAATTAAGACCTGCAAACAATGGCACTGGTCCTCTTAATTTTAGCGACCCTTACTTACGATACCAGTGGCATTACACCACAACCGTAAACGAATATGGCATGTTTAAGCCTGGGGCAGACGTAAACCCTGTTCCCTGCTTGGCAGAAAGAACGGGCAAACCCCACGTGGTGGTAGCCGTGATGGACTCGGGTGTCGACTGAACACGAAGACTTGGCCGCCTCTGCCTGGCAAGGTGTCGACAAGAATACGGGCCAGAAGATACACGGACGCAACTTCTATGCTGCCGAAAGCGGTAAGGGCGACCCCAACGTTATCGTGGCCGGCGGACACGGAACGCACGTGGCAGGAACCATTGCCGCACGAAACAACAACGGCCTGGGCGTTTGTGGCGTGGCCGGTGGCAACGGCAGCGATGACTCGGGCGTGCGACTGATGAGCTGCGAAATATACGGCCGCGACGGAACCAAAGAGACTGCATCTACTGCTTACATCGTTAAGGCCTTCGAATTTGCTGCCGAAAACGGGGCATCCGTATGCAACTGCTCGTGGGGTTACGCCTTCGACCGAAGCAAATACCTCAACAACGAGAACTTCCAAAGCATCTTCAAAGCGCAGTTCGACTTGCTGAAAGACGGCATCAACTATTTTACCGACTATGCCGGATGCGACCCGCAGGGCAACAAAAAGCCCGGTGCCTACATGAAAGGTGGTCTTGTTGTCTTCGCATCGGGTAACGATTCGCAATACGACATCGACATGATACCCGCCTCTTATCCGCGCGTGGTGGCCGTGGGAGCAACCAGCAGCATGGGTATTCCCACCGACTATATGAACAAAGGGCCGTGGGTAGACATCCTTGCACCAGGTGGAACCACTGAAACGGGCGAGGTAATGAGGGGCGTACTAAGCACCGTGCCCAAGGCTTTTGCCCAAATGAGCACTGGCGGAACGCCCAATACCGACTTCACATTGCCCAATGACAACAACTACGCCTACGCACAGAGGCACTCTATGGCGGCACCCCACGTATCGGGTATTGCCGCGTTGATTGTGTCGAAGTTCGGTAAAACCAACCCCAACTTCACCAACGAGGATCTTCGCCGCCGCATACTTGGAGCCGTAAAAGCCACCAGTCCCTACGCCGTAAAGACCGATGCCAACCTCGCAGGCAAGATGGGTGTGGGCTTTATTGATGCCGATTTCGCCCCTTGCCGACCCCGAAACGCAGAAACCCGACGCACCAGAAGTAACCGTTACCGACTATTCAACGGATGCCACTCGCGGCTATTATGATGCCCGCATAACGTGGAAGGTAACCGAAGATGCCGATGCGCTGAACGAACAACACACGGCCTTTGCCTACGACATACACCTATATAAGAAGGCCGACATGAGCAAACCCGTGCAAAGCCTAACTCGTTATTCGTACGATAAGCCTGTTGGCACCGAGTTGGAGCAAATGTTTACGGGGCTAGACACTGATGTTGACTATGTGGTAAAGATGTCGGCGCGCGACCGTTTCAACAATACTTCGGCCGATGCAACGGCTAGTTTCAAAACGCGCCTTAACCATGCGCCCGTACTTGACGGCGCAATGACCGACACGTTGCGACTACTCGACACGCAACCTTACTTCCATAAGGTGCTACCCGTAACCGATGAAGACGGCCACACATGGACCTACACCACCACCGCGCTGCCCAGCGGCGTTGAAATGAAACGTGTTGGCAACGCCTTAGACCTCTTTATAAAGGTAGGTTCCGTTGGGACGTATGGCTTTGAAGTGACGCTCACCGACCAACTTGGCGGTAAGACGGTACAGAAATTCGCCTATAAAGTGGTTTCGCACACGGCTCCCACGCCCACAAACACGCTTAGCGACGTGTCGTTGTTCGAGCAGGGCGAGGCCGCACAAAGTCAATTTGGCCAACGCTTTCACGGCCATGAGTGGTGGCGAGATGCAATTCTCGGCCACATCTAGCAACGATGCGGTGGTAAAAGCCTCGGTAACGGGCACGCAACTAACGCTAACCCCTGGACAAAAAGGTACGGCCACGATAACCCTCACGGCCATCGACGGCGGCAAACGCACCACAACAACCATACAAGTGCGTGTTACCGACAAGAACGCCCCCGACGTGCACACCATCTATCCTATACCGCGCACAGCTACATCAAGGCACTTATGCGCAGTGGGGTGGGTAAGGTGCAGGTTATCGTTACCTCTTTGCGTGGCCAAAAGCTTATCGACGAAACCTTAACGCCCGACAGTCGCACGCACGAAGTAACTTTGGGCATCGACCGACTAGCCCCTGGCACCTATTATCTGCTGCTCAAAACCGAGCGCATAACAAGCAAACACACCTTCATCAAGAAATAAACAGCACGCTATGAATAAGATATCAATGGCATTCCTCGCGCTCGGCGCAAGCCTTGCAATGGAGGCCACGGCACAAAGCCGCATACTACCTGTGCTAGAAGCTACGCCCGATGCGCGCACCGCAGCAATGGGTGGCACTTTGCTTGGCAATGCCAACCAAATGCACATTTACACTAACCCCGCCGCCTTACCTTTGGCGAAAAACGTTTTGTGGCCGATGTATCTGCCGAGGCACAGCCCAAAACCGACGAGGGCCGACTGATGCAATACAACTTTGCCACGGGCTATCGCTTTGCCAATCGTTCGGCATTGATGGCAGGCGTGCGTTACCTTGGCGGCCTAACGGTTCCCTCGGTGGGGGCCACGGGCGAACCGGATAAGGTTTCGCCCTACGATATGGCCCTAGACTTGGGCTATTCGTTCGCCGTAACGCCCGAAGTGGCCGTGTATGCCACTGCAACCTATGCCCGAAGTCATGCCGCAACCAGCGCCAACGCTTACGCTTTCTCTGTCGGTACGGCCTATCAGAAAGGTTTCAACATCTGTCCTTCCATCCCTACCACGCTAACTGTTGGTGCACGGCTGTTGGATTTCGGCAAGTCGGTGAAGTTTAACGATACGGGCATACCCCAAAGTTTGCCCACTTCGGTGGTCGTAGGTGGCGACTGGTCCGTAAATTTCGCGCCACAACACGCCCTTGCCTATGCCGTTACGTGTCGTTATTTCACCCCGAAAGATGCTAGCGAAACCCTGCTTGCCGGTGGTTTGGAGTACACTTCACAACCGCATGCTCTCTGCAAGGGTGGGCTATCAGTATGCCGACAAGGGTTCTAATGCCCTTACTTTTGGTGCTGGTGGCGAGTTGTCGGGTTTCAAACTCAACGTGGCCTACCATCATGCCTTCGCCGATTACGGCGTAGATGCCTTGATGGTTGGCTTGGGTTACGCCTTCTAGCTTTGCTTTTGCAGCGTAGGGCTGCCTTAAAGTGTGGCATGGCAGTGCCTTGCCGCACTGTCTTAGGCTCCCTATTAATGCAGCATTGGTTGCATCATAAGCGAAAGCCATATCTATGCCGTTATCGCGGCAAGATATGGCTTTTGCGCGTTAAAGGTGAAAAGGTGAAAAGGTGACTTTTAAAGGTGAAAGGGTGAAAAGGTGAAAAGGTGAAAGGATGGCTAACGCCACCTATACAATTGGCTTAACTCCTTAACTCATAACTCCTAAAGATGAAAAGGGTGAAAAGATGGCTAACGCCCTTTAAAGTTGTCTAGCGGTTTCTAGATTTCTAGTTTATTCTAGCTTTCGGACAAGTCGGACAAGTCGGACAAGTCGGACCAGTCAGACTGGTCAGACTGGTCTGACCAATCCTATTAGCCTAACGCCGCCTAAACATTTGGCTTAACTCCTTAACTCCTTAACTCCTTAACTCCTTAACTCCATAACTCCTCAACTCCTCAACTGGCCAATCTTTGTCCGTTTTTCAGTAAAGACTTTAACGTTATTACTGCATTTTTTTCAATCAAACGCCCAACAGACCGCAAAAAATCGATTCTTAGACGAGTTTGTTTGGGTACAAAATGGGGGTAGTCTGCGAATGATGCAAAAATGAATATCTATTCCAATGGAACGCCATTTGCACGGCTTTTGGGCTGTTTTTCTGCTAAAAATAGTGCAAAAATGCCGCTAAATGCAGTGCGTTTTGGTGCTAAATGGAGTGTGTTTTGGTGCTAGAATGCCTTGCGTTTTGGTGCAAAACGCAAGGTAAAATGGTGCAAAACGCAAGGTGAAATGGTGCTAAATGCGAGCCAAAAAGCATAAAAATACGCTGCAAAGGAATAAATACAACCCTCTCGAACCTTTAAAAATAGGGCTAAAAGGGGCAAAATGGTCATTAAAAAAGTGGGGTTTTAGGGGTAAAAGTGGGTAATTTGGCTTGAAAAATTACGAGCGGCACCAATCTAGAAAAGGCAAAATGGTGCAAAAATGCAAATAATTCCCTTAAAATTTGGGGTGAAACAGGGAGCGCGTTAAGCAGAAAAATCATGGCTAATTGCATGCTTTTTAGCCTTGTTTTTTCGCTAGAATGGGGAGTGGGAAGAAGGGTGGTTTTGTAAAGAATATGGTAGATTTTTCGAGGGTGGTAAGCCCTAGTTAGTCTAGCTGGGCTAGTTGTTCTAGTTAATCTAGTTGTTCTAGTTAATCTAGTTGTTCTAGTTAATCTAGTAATTCTAGTGCTTCTAGCTAATCTAGTTAATCTAGTACTTCTAGTTAATCTAGCTAGCCCTAGTTAAACTAGTAAGTTTAGCCCAACAGCCTTGCGTGCTTGTTAACTTCCTACTTTCTTCTTTCTCCTTACTACTTTCTCTCCTTACTCCTTACTACTTTCTCTCCTTTTCTCCTTACCACTTTACCTCCTTACTACTTCCCCAAAAGCAACCACTCCTTCTCCCTTCATTCCATCCATCAATATGCGCAAAGGCTGTTCAAAGCGCACGTGCCTAACGTGTTGTGTCTCTTCAACGGCAGGCATGGCATCGAGAATGTCCTTGCGGAAAAGGCCATCGGGAATGTTCGTGTCTATCGTAAAGTAGCCAACACCAAAGCTAGTGAGGTTTTGAAAGAAGTGCGTTCCTTGGCTTGGGTCTATGCGATAGTTCTTCAATGCCACCTCAACGATGACACGTGCTGCACTGATATGCGGCCATTTAACGGGAACGCCCAACCAAAAATCGCTCGAACCCCAACGGCCAGGCCCCACAAGAATGTAGTTTCGGTTGGTACCCAGAAAACTGTTGTTGATGCGTTCAATTTCTTCAGCCACGCGATAGTTGTCGGCAGCCGAGAAATTGTCGCCGTACTTAACGTACACCACGTCGGTAACGTCGTCGCTAACGCCATGCCCCAAGGTGTTGTGCGAACGTAGCAGGCACTGCTCGTTGGGTATGGCCGACAGGTCCTCGTCTAGCATTTGTTTGGCATCTACGATGGGGCGTATTTGCAAAAGGTTGAACTCGCCCGTACGGTCGGCGTTGATGTTACAGGCAAACTCAATCTCAACAGGGCGTTTCATGGCATCCTCGCCATAGCGCATGGCCATTTGCATAATTTGCGGTAGGGGGAAAGCATCGTGCCTAAGCACGCCGCCAAAGGTGATGAGCTTGCGCCCACCCTCGTAAAGGCCCTCGCGGATGATGTTGTCGTTGGGGTCGTATGTAGAGGCGATGAAGTGCAACGAATGGTCGGCCTCGGCCTCCTTTACGCCCAGTTTCAAGATGTTAAAGCCGTCGTCTACGGCAAAGTCGGTGTTGAGGTGCGTGGTGTCGAGGGCGTAGAATTGCGTTTGCGTGTCGCGTAAAGGCCATTTTCATCTCGCTTGTTTGCAACACTTGGTTGGGGTGATAGGGGCTAACGCGCAACGTCCGACCGCCATCCACGATGTATTTGCCTCAGCCCCAGAGCCAAGTTGGCAATGCCGTCTTCGGCTTGTTCGTCGCCAACGGGATAGTAATTGATGGAGCGCAACACGCCGCTTACGTTGGGATAAAATCGCCTCGCCAGTCTTTACCCACCACGGCCTGCAAGATGACGGCCATTTTCTCTTGGTCGATAACGTTGCTTGTGGCCGACATGTAGGCCTTTGAGTCTTTATAGAACACGGATGCGTACACGCCTTTGATGGCCGCGGCAAGCATGCGGAGCATCACTCGGCATCTTCGGTGTAAGGAATCATGTATGTGCTGTATATTCCAGCGAATGGTTGGTAGTGCGCATCTTCGAGCAGCGAGCTGGAACGCGGCAATGGGGCAACGCGTGGCATCGAAAAAGGTGGTGAAGTCGGCTTTAAGGCTGTCGGGAAGCTTTGCGGCGAGGAAGTGGCGAAGTATCTCGTCGTCGGTTGCATCGCTTAGGGCAATTTGGTACAGGTTGTTCTGCTCCATAAATTGGTCGAAGAAATCCGTACACAGCACAAACCGTCTTTAGGGATGTGCACCTTTACGCCCGGAAAGCTGTTGAACTCTGGATGCCGCTTGATGATGTTGTCGAGAAAGGCCAGTCCGCGGCCCTTTTCCACCCAACGAGCCGTCGCCGATGCGTGCGAAGTGGGCATAGCGGTCGAACTTCATGCGGTCGAACACGGCCACAACACCGATGTTTTTCATGTTGCGGTAGCGCACAATGGCCTCGAAGATAATTTGTCGGTGTGCATCCACATCCTTTAATTTGTGCCACGTAACGCCTTTGAGGAAGGCCGAAACGGGGAAAATGGCCCGGGCCGAAAGCCAACGGCTAACGTGGTTGCGGCTGATGTGGAAGAGCATCGAGTCGTAGGGGATGTTGAAGATGTTGTCTTGCAGCTGTTTAAGCGAGGCGATGCGCGCCACCTCCTTGCGCGTTTTGGGGTCGCGGAAGATGAAATCGCCAAAGCCCATGTGCTCTTCCATGAGGTGGCGCAGGTCGATGTTCATCTTCTTCGAGTTCTTGTCTACAAAGCGAAATCCCTCTTTCTCGGCCTTTTCGCGGTTGTTTGTTTCGGAGCTTTCCAGGATGAGCGGCACAAATTCGTCGCGGCGACGTATCTCGCGCAGCAGCTTGATGCCCGCCTCGGGGTCCTTTACGCCGTCTTTGGGAAAGCGTACGTCGCTGATAACGCCCAAAATGTTGTCGGCGTACTTGTCGTAGTAGGCCATTGCCTCTTCGTATGTTCGGGCTAGAACCACCTTGGGGCGGCCCCGCATTCGCAAGGCAGCGGCGGACTGTTAAGCGCCTCGGTGGATATGCGCTTGCTATGAACGAGGATATAGCTGTACAGGTTGGGGAGGATGGAGGAGTAGAAGCGTATGCTGTCTTCATACCAGCAAAATCATCTGCACGCCGCCTTCCTTGGTGTCGTGTTCCACGTTCATCTTGTCTTCGATAAGCTTGATGATGGAGAGGATGAGGTTGGTATTGCCCAGCCAACAAAAACACATAGTCGAAGATGCTGAGGTCTCGTCTTGCATTCGGCGCGTTATGCCGTGCGGAAAACGGCGTAAAGCACCACGCAAGGCACCAGTGGGAAACGGTCTTTTACGGCATGCGCCACGGCGAAAGCGTCGTTGTCGGCATTGCCGGGCATGCAGATGATGAGGTCTCACGCTAACGCCCTGCATCACCTCTTCGGCCTCTTCAACGGTGCTTACCCGCTTTGAATGTGGGCGGATAACGCAGTCCTAGTTCAACATATCTCGTTATACATCTTCTCGTCGATGCGGCCATCGTCTTCCAGCATAAAAGGCATCGTAGGGGATTGGCCACGATGAGCACATTATATATACGGTGCTTCATCAGGTCGATGAAGTTAACGTCTTTCAGTAGGATGTCGTTCCACTCTTGCGGTATCTTGTTGTCCATATCGTTCTGTCTTTATGTTTTTGAGCATGTGCCCAGAGGCACAGTCGCTTGCCGTTTGCTTTGCCGTTAGCGGCCATACAAAATTAAAAGTAATAGCGCCCGAACGCCCAAAAACATTTAGGAAGAAGTTGCGCATTGTTCTGAAAAATAGCGAGTAAACACGATAAAATGAACGATCAAATAAAAACGTAAAAACAGAAAAGAAATGGAAATATTTCAAATTGCAAAAGGAAGCAAGTGTGCGCGAAAACATTGTATTTTTGTTATATTTTATTCGTTTTTACCCGATAATAGTCACATCATTTTTAATTGCAAAAATATTTGGCAGACGTTTAAATTTTTCATAGCTTTTGCAATATTCATTAAACGCTTGTAAATTAGAACATAAGGCATTTAGCCATCCTTCTACGCTGAATAATCAACATGCAAACCATAAAGTGTTGTTTTTAATAATAACTAATGAGAGAAAATTTTATGGGAAAAAGGTTTACTATGCTATTGGCCAGCCTCTTCTTGTGTATAGGAGCGGCCTTGGCTCAAATGAAAATCTCAGGAACAGTAATCAGTTCGGAAGACGGACAACCCGTGATTGGCGCCTCTGTTGTTGTTACTGGCACAGGTCAGGGAACGGTTACCAATCTCGAAGGACAGTTTACGCTTACCGTACCCGAACGTGCTAAGCTACATATCTTCGGCAGGGCATGAAAGCTGTGGATGTAACAGCTAAAGGATAACATGCGCGTTGTGTGGAACCACTGAACATACGCTGGGCGAAGCGGTGGTTACGGCGATGGGCATTAAAGCGCTCGGCTAGGCATTGGGCTTTCGGCCACGGCAGTTAAGGGCGATGAGGATTGCCGCAGCGCGCACAAACGACATCATGTCGAGCCTTTCGGCAGGTGGCGGGTGTGCAAATATCCAGTTCTTCGTCAGACCCGCTCGTCTAAGTCGGTTATCGTGCGTGGTATCAGCTCGTTGGGTAGCACCAATCAGCCGCTATACGTTATCGATGGCGTGCCGTTGACCAACGATGCGGTGGTGAGTAGCAACGGACTTTGAACCGCGGTTACGACTTTGTAACGGCGCCAGTTCCGTAAATCCCAACGACGTGGAGAGCATGACCATTCTTAAAGGAGCAGCCGCAACGGCGCTGTATGGTAGCCGAGCCGCCAACGGTGTTATCCTTATCACCACCAAGACGGGTAAGAAAGCCCAAAGGGGACTTGGCATAGAGTATAACGGCGGCGTGACGTGAAACGCTGTTGCGCCTGCCGCAGATGCAAAACGACTTTGGTATGGGTTGGTATGGCAACAAAACCGACAACGAGAACGGCTCCTGGGGGCCGCGTTTCGATGGTTCGTGGTTGCGTTACGGAGCGGTTTACGAAGGCACACAGAACTTTAAGAGTTACGTGCCAATAAAAAACAATGTGCGCGACTTCTTCGACACGGGCTATAGGATATAGCAACAGCGTGTCGCTCAACGGTGCAACAGACGTGAGCAACTTCTTCCTCAGCCTGTCGCAGATAAGCCAAGACGGTATCATACCCACCAATGCCGACAGCTATAACAAGTACACGTTCTCGGCTAGGGCTAGCCATAAGGTGAACAACCTTACGTTCAGCACATCGCTTAACTATGCTTATCAGCGCAACAACTTCGTGTCTACGGGTCAGAAGTCGAGCTCGATGTACAACAACGTGATGCAAACGCCGCGCGACATCAGCATCGTTGAGCTGAAAGACCTTAGCAACCCCTTTAATACTCCTGGTTATTACTACACGCCCTACGGCGTAACCAACCCCTATTACGTGCTCAACAACTTTAAGAACGAGTTTGAAAGCGAACGCTTCTATGGCAAGCTGCAACTGGATTACGACTTCTTGAAATACTTTAGGCTTACCTATCGGTTCGGACTAGACACCAGTACCGAGCACTCACGATATGGGCGAACCCAACATGTCGGTGCTGTTTAGGTACGCACCTAACTGGGATGCAGCCCTGCGAGCCTCACCGGGACGAGTTAGCGAGCAAAACAACACGCCGCCGAGAGATAAACCAAGACCTTCTGGTTATGTTCGATAAAGACCTTACCGACAGCTGGCACATCAACGCATTGGTGGGATTTAACGGCAACGAACGCAAGTATAACTACCAGAGTGCGGAGGTAACGAACCTCACTATACCCACATGGTACAACCTGACAAATACGGCTGATAAGCCAACGATAGACAGTTACCAGCGCACCCAGCGACTGATGGGCGTGCTAGGACAGGCCGAAGTGGCGTTTAAAAACATGGTTTACCTCACCCTTACGGCCCGTAAACGACTGGTCGTCTACGCTTCCGCGCGGCAGCCGCTCGTATTTTTACCCTGGCGCAACGGCCAGTTGGATACTCTCGGAGATGCTTCCAGAGAACGTTAAGAAGACAGTTAACTACGCCAAGCTGCGTGCAGCATGGGGAAAGACGGGCAACGACGCCCTGCCTTACATGGTAAAGACCGTTTATCCGCAAGGTTCGGCCAGCAGTAGCGGATGGGGAACAAGCAAGTTCCCTTCACCAATGGCAACTGGAATGCCTATACCGTGGGTAATACGTTTGGTGGCAGCACGCTAAGTCCTGAGATGACTACCGAGTTTGAAGTGGGACTTAACATGGCTTTTCCTTGGCAACAGGCTCAGTTTCGACGCATCGTTCTGCAACCGAAACCAGCGACCACCAGATATTTAGCCTCGACATGGATGCCGCATCAGGCTATCTTTACCAGAACATGAACCTGGCGAGATACGCAACCGCGGCGTTGAGCTGGTTGTTAGTGGTACGCGGTAGCTGAAAGACTTTGCTTGGGACGTTACTTGAACTTTACCAAGAACTGGAGCAGGTAATCAGCCCTGCCCGAAGAGCTGAGGCGGCGAGTCATCATCTACGGATTGACTGGCGGAACGGGCCTCTATGCCATTAAGGGAGAAGAGTTAGGCGTGTTTAAAGCATACGTGCCACTGCGCGATCCCGCTACGGGGAAAGTGGTTGTAGACAACCAAGGCCTACCCATCCGCAATCCCAAGCAGCAAATCGTGGGTAGTATGAACTACAAGTACACGATGGGCATCAACAATACCTTTACTTATAAGGGCGTTAGCCTTTCAGTAGACGTGGACATACGCCAAGGTGGAAAGATGTTCTCGCGCACCAAGAACGTAACTTACTTTACAGGAAACGCCATGCAAACGGCCTACAACAGCCGTAACCCGTGGATAATACCCAATACCGTGGTGCAGAATGGAACAGATGCACAAGGCAAGCCCGTGTATGTTGACAACAACACGCCGCTCAATGCCACGAGCATCTATAAGTTCTGGGACGATGGCGGCTTGGAAATGGGAGCGGGCGACCTTATCGACAAGTCGTACATTAAGTTGCGCGCATCACTCCTTAGTTGGGCTTTTGCCCAAGAAGTGGCTGGGCCAACACCTTCCTAACAGATGCGCCTGTCGGCATTTTGGCAACAACCTCTTCCTCTGGACACCTGCCGAAAATACCTTTGTCGACCCCGAGCTAACATCGTTTGGCAACGACTTGCGAGGCAATTTCGGCGAGTGGTCGGCCAATCCAAGCTCGCGAAAGTTCGGCTTCAACGTTTCTGTTAAATTCTAAACCCGCAGCATGATGAAAAAGATAACAATACTGGCAGCACTCGCAACGATGGTGTTGAGCGGCTGCAACCTCCGACATAAACGACGATCCCAATCTACCCATCGGAGGCACAGGGTTACGCCTGAAAAGTTGTTCCCGTCTGCCGAGAACGCTATCGCCGACGTGTTGAGCGACCAGATGTTCACCTACGCGGGCTTCTTCTCGCAGTACTTCGAGCAACGTCCCGAACAGAACCAATACAACAATTTGGCTGAATTGCACCTTGATGAAGGTAGCAATCTCTTCTGACCGGTGTTACCAAACGCTTTATGCGTCGCGCACTGAAAGACTTGCAAGAGGTGATGGCGAAGAGCCCCAACAAGGCCGACCACTACGCCTGCACGGTGCTAAGGGTGTGGGCATACCAGCTGCTTGTCGACAACATGAGCGATGCGCCTTACCTGAAAGCGCTGAAAAAGGCAAAGGCCAACCCCAACGCCCTAAATGGGAAGACTGGTAAGACTGTTCTCTTGCGTGCTAGGACGAACTGGACAAGGCTGAGGCTAATGTCGGCGGTGAAAGCATGACCGTAGACGACCCAATGATGAATAATAAGTTAAGCCAATGGAAAGGATTTGCCAATGCTTTGCGCCTGCGCATTTACATGCGCTTCATAGACGGCGGGGTAGATGTGGCCAACTACACGCAAAAGGCGAAGGACTTGGTGGCTGCCAACGCTTTCTTCAAGGGCAACGTGGCCTACGATGTGTATTCGCCCGTACAAAATCAGTTTAACCCTTGGTACGGCTCCATATTTGCATTGGGCGCCAACAACTATGTAGCGGCTTATCCTTTGGTGGAGATATTACAGCGATACCGACGACCCGCATTGCCTATGCTATAAACGTAACCGCTACGACGGTAGCTATGTAGGGCCAGTGCCTGGCGCAAAAACTACGATGAAAGAATGGAGAAACAACCAAGATTGGAAAAACAAAACACGTCAGCTCCATCAGATTCGTCATGAAGGCGCAACCCGTCTTTGCCTTTTACCGAAAAGCGAACTGCAATTTCTTTGTTGGCCAGAAGTGCAGCTGAGGTTTAACAACGATGCAGCCAAAGCCAAAACATGTTATGAGGAAGCGGTGAAGGCAGACTTCGAATCGCGAAACTTGACAAAAGAAAAAGGCAGCTGCTTTCTTGGCGAAACGACAAAGTGAAGTTCGACGGAAAGAGCGTTGAGGAGCAGCTGCAACTTATATATATGCAAAAGTGGGCCGCATTCTTTATGCGCAACCACATGGACAGCATGGTCCGAAATAAGGCGCACCAACGTGCCGCAAACCAGTAAGTTTATCGCCAAACAGGTGTTTCGACGGCGAAGCCTACACCCGAAACCCTCATTGTGCCGGCCGTTAACCACATTCAAGTGGGCGGTTTGGCCAAGCGCGTGCCTTATCCTAACCACGCCCGAAGGCTTAACCCAACGCAAACGCCGCCTGAAAAGAAACTGAGCGACCCTGTTTTCTGGGATGTTAAATGATATGAGGCCTTTTGTCCCAGCCCTCACTCTCTGCGCAGAGGGGCGAGGGCTTTGGATGAGGCTAAACACCTATTATATAACGTATAAACTGCAAAACAATGAACAAATATATCATCAACCTGTTGCCCGCGCTGGCACTCGTAGTAGGGTTGAGCGCATGTGGCGATGAAAGTTTTACCGACTCGAAGGTTACACCCATCGTCTTGATGGACATGGCAGGCGATGCCATGATTGAAGTGGCCGTGGGAGCGACGTATCACGACCCCGGTTGCACCGCCACTTATATGGGAAAAGACTATACCGACAAGATAGAAGTGGATGGGCTGGATGCCGTAGACACCAACGCAGCAGGGTTATATCCCATTTACTACTCTTGCACAACGCCCGAAGGGCATACCTACTAATGCAGAGCGAGTGGTGGCCGTTTGCAAACCCCAGCAGAAGTATAAGGCTGCCGGAACCTTCTTAACCGCTACCGGCACAAAGCGTGTGGATGCCAATGGTGTGGAGCAAGCCTACACCAAGAGCTTTGTAAACGTTACGCAACTGGCCAGCGGACTGGTTAGGGTGGACGACCTTCTGGGCGGATATTACGCCGCGATGAAAGCTGCAAACCAGCCAACAGACGGTGCCGTAACCATACAGGCACTGCTGCTCATGGCAGAAGACGGCACCTTTTAGCCTCTATTCGGTTAAGGCGAACGGAAAAGCGTCAGTTAGACGCTTTCTCGAATGCCACCTTTAACGACAAGAAAGGGGTGTTTACATGGACGGTTACCTATAAGGGCGACACTTACAACATTGTGTTGAACAGATAAAAAGCAACGATTATGAAGAAATACATCATACATATAGCCGCAGCAGCGTTTGCCCTGATGGGCCTTTCGGCTTGCGATGTGGAAACAAACGAGAAACCAGGCGGAACGGAAGTGGAGCAGATGGCGGGCTTTTGGGACGTGTGCGTGTACGAAGTGAATGCTGACGGAACGCTTACGCCAAAACGTTTTTGGCGGCAGCACTTATAACCTGCAAACCCATAACACGGTAGAAAACACGGCCGATAAGATGTGGGTGAACGTGAGTGTTGGCAAGCAGTGGAGCCTGTTGCTTGTTACGCCCATTAATTATGGTGCGCGCACCTTTGCTTGTCAAAACGTGAAAGCCGTGTATAACAGCGACGATGCCGGGGCAACAGTGAGCATTACCGATGGGAAAGTGCGATGGAAGGGCAGGGGCACAACCTGCACAACATGCCCACAGACAGCATCGTGTTTAACGTGCAACTGAGCAGTTACCCAGGCAAAACCTATCGTGTAACGGGCACTCGGCGAAGTGGATTTACCGAATAAGGTCGCCGCTATTACGTATTTCGTAAGGCTTAGGCCAATGGCTTAACATATACAACCGTGTTTGCATGGTGTGTTCGTCCTGGCCAGATGTGCTAGGTGCAACATCGTATTACTCACACCGATGCTTTTCTGATGGGCGTGCCACATTTGTGGTGCGCCCCTTTTTAGGTTAGGGCAGCAAAGGCTGTTAGTCCGAATATTACAAGAAGGCCAAACGTAACACGTAAACCACGCATGGCGAGTAAATCACGTATAACAAGTAAGTGGCGTATAACTGGTAACTCTGGTATCACTAGGCGGTATAGCTTAACCGGCAAGACTAGATACTAGCAATCCTCGCTTGCTCCTATACCTAATGCTCTTTTGTTCGCCATCTTGTTAACTCACCACCTTGTTAACTTGCCAACTCCTCAACTCCCCCACCCTCAATTCTTCACCCTTTACACCTTCCCTTGCCTCTTGTTAACTCTACACCTCAGTCAACCTGTCAGCTTGTCACCCTGTTAACCTGCCAACTTGTCACCTTGTTATAGTCAAACAGAATTGGATTTGAAAAGACACAGCAGCATCGTAAACAAACAGAAAATCTCCATTTCCTCCGCGTAAGGGTTTGTTCATTCTATGCAACGCACGTCTTGCAGGCTGCTAACAACAATTTTCCAAATGCAATTCTGTTTGACTATGATTTGCCGACTGCTCAACTCCCTAACTCCCTAAAAGTGAAAAGGGTGAAAAGGTGAAAAAGAGAAAGATGGCTGCGCCTCACCAACTTTGTCATCTTTGTTATCTCGTCAACTAAAAACATCTCGTTAGCTTGTCAACTCGTTAACTTGTCAACTCGTCAACTAACAAACTCACCAACTCAAAAACTTAAATTGTTATCTTTATTTTTACTAATCGCCTCAATTTTCGCCCGTTCTAGCGAAAAATAAAGGTTCAAAAGTAGGTAAATTGCTACTGTTTTGCTTTTTACATCTTCTAGCTGTCTGTTCAGAAAACACTGCATTTTGCACCATTTAGCCTTTCTAGATTGGTTTGCAAGGATCGTAATTCTTCAGGCCAATTACTCGCTTTTTAGCGCCTAAAATCCTGCTTTTTAGCAGCTGTCTGCCCATGCCCCTGTTTTTCATGGCTCGCAAGGGTTATGTTTATGCCTTGCAGTGCATTTTTGTACTGTTGCCCTGCGTTTAGCACCAAAATGCACCGCATTTAGCACTCAAAACGCCCCTGCATTTAGCACCAAAATGTACCGTATTTAGCACCAAAATGCAGTGTAATTAGCAATAAAACGCAGTGCAATTTGTACCAAAACGCAGTGTAATTGGCAGCAATAGCCCCAAAACTGGTGCAACTGAGTGCTCCCCGTTAAATAAAAATCATTTTTCCCGCATCCGCATACCACCCCTTTCTGCATCAAACAAACCTCGCGAGAATCGATGGGGCAAGGTGGGCGATTGGTGAGCAAAAAGGGCTCTTTTTAATGTTATTATGCCGAAAAATCATACAAAAACAAAGCCTCGTGACAACCTTATTGTTGGCGGATAGGGGTGGAAACCATTCGCGATGGAACGCGTACTGTTGGAGAAACAGCCAATTGGGCTCTTAACCAGAAAACGATTGCCTGGGGTGTTAAAAACACCCTGCCACAGACCTATATCAAGTAATCGCAGGTAGCGGCGTTTTCCTCCATGCGAATGCTTGTGTAATTCATTTAGCGTACAAAACTACACCAATTGTCAGGATGATCGCGCCGTATGGTGTGAATTTAATTGCAGTGTATTGGAGATTTGAACTTGTATGCGAGATAGCTTACGCCAACACACCGTACCCCATCTACATGCACACGCTTTAAGACATTTTCCCATTCGTTGTAGATAATGGGAGATCTTGTATTTATGGAGAGATTACCAGTTACCCCTGTTAAGAAGGCAGAGATGCTGCTCTTTTAATCCTGAGAAGGGCATATTGCTGATGTATAGTAAGCTGAAACAAATATAATTAATTCATAAAATTGTAGGTACAAAATGAATAAGAAGGATATTCAAAAAGAGTAGCAACAAGTCATTTGTTGGCATGACAGTACTGAAATGGAAGCCCAGCTGCTTGCCGGCTCGAACAATAACGGAGGATAAGTTCACAGGTGGGAATAAACCACTGATGAAGGTCCACAAATTGGTGATGCCAAAGACGGCTTTCGATGATAGGATTTAAGGCAGAACCAACAGCATAAGGCTTTAATAAAAAATTGAGTAGTATAAATTTAAAAGAACAGATTAAACAGTAATGAGTTACTGACTTTTACCATGCTGGCATGTGTTGCCACTCATCTTTATGGCAGCTTGTTCTAACGAATTGCCAGTAAACGAGGATAACGACATCCAAACAGAAACTCGCGCCTTGAAACGTACTTATGCCGGCTTGACCGAGTTTACGGGAACAATGGCTGCCGCCAAGGAAGATGGCCCCATAACGCGTAGTGCCACAGTATAATGGCCAATTGGGCTTTTTATTATACCGCCGCGATAGTTTGGATTTCTATAATCCGCCGCACACCCGGCTTTGCGTATGGACTCCGGTTAACACGATATGCCGAGCTGTTGCGCCGCAACCATACTCAATAAGGTGGCTGTCGCTCACTTTCCTCTTTGGGGGAAATTATGTGAAAGGCCGCCAATATATGGTACGTTACACAGGTAACGGCAACCGCTATGGCGACCGTGTAAACATCAAGACGGTGCAATCGCAGGCAAAAGCCAACGACGTTATGGAACTGGGCGTGAATGGCGATTGCGGTGTCGGCGTGGCCACTTACAGGTAGTGGATTTACCTTTAACCTGAACCGCAGTGCCTCTTACCTGACCTTTGCTCCTTTCAATAGGCCTGGCTTAATTGAAGGAATGAAGCTTGAAAAGGTAAAGGTGAGCAACCCACGCCTTGCCATGAGCGGCCAATTTGCTTTCAACGATAATGGTATTGACCTTAACTCGCGCCCTGCTGCAAATGCCAGCAACAAGAGCGTAACGTTGAATGTTAGTCAGTTTAGCGTTCCTCAGGCCAAAGACCCTGCTGTTAATGCTGCTGTAATGGTTTTGGCTCCTGGTACTTATACGAATGTTACAATTGAATATACGCTTCGCGATATGCTTACGGGTGTACATGTTGTGGTAACGAAGTCGTTGCCCACTCTTAAGCTTGTTCCCGGGCGCAACAGTCTTGTAGGCCAAGACATGGGTGTTGCCAGTTACGGCGACCAATATTACATGTGGGATGCCAAACAAGAATATTGGTCTGGATTTAAGCGTAGCCAGCCTAAGCAGAACTATGCCGATAATGCCAACTATCCTAAGACGTCTAGGGACCCAAGGTATTTTAGCACGGCTTACTTCAATGGTGGTACGGCAGTAAATGCATCTGCTTCTGCCAAAAACTGCCCCAATGTGAACTTGACACACTGGTTTGTTGAGGCAGGTGAACCTTCGTGGGACGACACTACCGTATGGGCCGTAATGGGTCACTTGTACAAGGGTGGTATGTGGATTAAAACAGAAGCGGCCATCCAAGCCAAGCGCGGGAACCGTTATCCACACGACCTGAGCAAGGAAACATACAATGGTTACGACTTTACCACCAGGGATGTGAATGCAAACCACAGCAAGGTGGTTACCCGAAAGGGTAAGCCTGCCAACACGGCCGACTACTTCTTCCTGCCTGCAATGGGCTTCTACAGTACTAAGGAAGACTGCAAAAGCTAGGCGAGGAAGGTTATTACTGGACCGCATCGCCCGTACACGGCGGCTACCACTCGGCTTATGCCCTACGCATTGAACCCAATAAGATTACGCTTTACTTCACCGAGCGTGGCAATGGCTTTAACTTGTGGTCTAAGTAGTACGCCAGATAGGAACATATACAAATAATTAAGATTGATTTAGTACTCTCGATGGGGATGCTCCGCACGGAGCATCCCCATTTTGTTTCTATGCTGTTTGTGGCTTTTATGGGTTTCGATGCACGCTGTTGCCAGGAGGTAAAAGGCAGGCTGTTTTGTGTTGTTTGTGTCTTTTCGTCTTGTCCATCATGGCGGTTTTCTGTTTTTGTCCATCGGGTCGCTTCGCTGTTTTCTCGTCTCGTTTGTCTTTTTACCATGTTGAAACCGATGCTGGCTTTGTGTGCCTAACAGCTTTGGAAGAGGTTGAAACAAAAGCTGTTTCATCAAATGCAGCGTACATGTTGGTGGCACAAACAAAATTCAACTAATGCTTTTCTCACAAATCTGTTTGCCATTTGCAGAATTTAATTACATTTGCCATCCAGAGAGTGAAAATGAATATAAAAGTTTTGCAGTTTTGAAATAACTCTAACAATGTATTTTGAGTTTTATCACGCATTATTTTGCGGACTTGCTGAAAATTGAGCGGTAAGGCCACGCTGTTGAAAAGAGCGAAAGAAACGTGACACGGCAGAGAAAACATTGAGGACTATGGTTGCAATGCGTCCTACTATAGGGGATTTTTAGAACGAGCCTTTTTCAAACCCAACAAAAACATACTATTAACAATTGACTTTTCACTCTATGATGAGAAGAACTGCAAGCATTAATGATTCTGTGCCTTGTGGCTTTCTTCGCCGCAGCACAGACAATGAAGGTCAGTGGAACGGTGGTAGACGAGTCGGGCGAACCCATTATCGGTGCCTCGGTAAAGGTTAAAGACACAACGCTGGGCGCGGCCACCAACCTCGATGGAAAAGTTTACGCTCGACAACGTACCACGAACGGCACGCGAGTTAGTAGTTTCTGGTACATCGGTATGAACACGGTAACGGCAACCATTAAGCCCGAAATGCGTATCGTCATGAAGTCGGATGCGAAACAAATCGACGACGTTATCGTGGTGGCTTTCGGTAAGCAAAAGCGCGAGGCGTTCACTGGTTCGGCCGGCGTTCTTAATGCCGACAAGATTGCCGAGCGACAGGTAAACAACCCCTTGTCGGCTCTTAACGGAAAGGTGTCGGGCGTACAGATGATCGAGAGGAAACGGCCCGGCATCGTCGCCCACCATCCAAATCCGCGGTATCAGTTCGCTCAATGCCGGCAACGGGCCGCTCATCGTTGTCGACGGACTTCCCTATTCGGGCTATTACAGCGACATCAATCCCGCCGATGTAGAGAGCATCAGCGTGTTGAAAGATGCCGCATCTAACTCGCTTTACGGTGCACGCGGTGCCAATGGTGTAATTCTCATTACCGCAAAACGGCCAAACGCGGCAATGCCGTTATCTCGGTAGACGCCAAATGGGGCTCTCACGAAGATGCAGTAGACTACGACTATGTTTCCTCGCCAGGAGAGTATTACGAAAGATGTTTTATAAGTCCGTTTATAACAGCTTCATTTTGGCGATGGTATGGATGCCCTCGGCCCAGCCCTCAAAGCAAACGAAACGATATACAAGCCAAGTGGCGACGGCGGATTGGGCAGTGTGCTATAGTAGTGTGCCGCAGGCGACTACCTTATTGGCCAAAACAGCAAGCTGAACCCACAGCAACGCTGGGCAACGTGGTTCGGGCACAACGGCAAAGAGTACATGCTTTATCCCGACGATTGGAAGAAAGAAGGACTGCGCAAAGGCTTCCGCCAAGAGTATAACATCGGCATCAATGGCGGAACAGACATCTTCAAGACCTACGCCAGCATCGGCTACATGAAGAATAATGGTATATGCTATGGCTCAGACTACACGCGTTACTCGGCCCGATTGAAGTCGGAGTACCAAGCACGCAAGTGGTTAACCTTCGGCGGAAACATCAGTTACGCCCATACAGAGTCGAATTCCTCGGGCAATGCCTTTGGTGCGGCCCACCAAATCCCACCAATCTACCCGGTTTACTTGCGCGATGGCAAAGGCAACATTATGTACGACCGGCGCGGAAAGATGTACGACTACGGTAACGGAGAGGTTAACGGCATTACGCGAGCAACCTTTTTGAACGAGGCTCCACTGCAAGCCGACCTTCTAGATGTGTCGACAAACAGCAGCAACGCCTACGGAATGCAGGGCTATGCCGACATTACGTTCCTAGAAGACTTTAAGTTTACGGCCAACGTAAGCATCTATAACACCGAAAATCGCGACAACGACGCCGCCAATCCCTTTTATGGAGACGGCCGCACGCGCGGCGGACAGGTGGGCGTTTCGCACTATCGCACCTTCGCTTTCAACACGCAGCAGCTGCTCAATTATAATAAGGAGTTCGGCAAACACCGTCCTCGGCACCCTTGGTCACGAATATACGCGCAATTCAAACACCACGCTCACGGGAAGGAAAAACAAAATCTTCGCCTACGGCATGAACAAGGAACTATCGGGCGCGCTAACGCTGGTGTCGGCCAACAGCTATAAGGACATGTATAACATCGAAGGTATCTTTGTTCGGAGCCATCGACTACGACAGCAAGTACTTCCTCGGCATCGTTCCGCCGCGATGGTTCGTCGCGCTTCCATCCTAAGCATCGTTTGGGGCAACTTCTGGTCGTTTGGCGGTGCATGGATTGTTACCAAAGAACCCTGGTTCAAGGTAAAAGGCATAGACATGCTGAAGCTAAAGGCCAGCTTTGGGCAGCAAGGCAATGATGCAATCGGCGACTTCTACTATTCAGACTTCTACAACCTGACGGCCGTCAACGGCGAGGCATCGTTGGCTTTCAGCAACAAAGGTAAGCGAGACATCACTTGGGAAACAAATACCAACATCAACACGGGTGTTGAATTTGAACTCTTCAACCGCCGACTCACGGGCGGCATAGAATACTATCAGCGCAAAAACCACCGACATGTTGCTGCTGGTTCACTGTGCCTCCTTCGTTGGGATATGGTGGCTATTACGACAACGTTGGCGACATGATGAACCGCGGTATCGAAGTGAACCTCGATGCCGAACTCATCCGCACCAAGGCCTCAACGTGGGCGATGAACTTCAACATCACGCATAACAGCAACAAGGTGAGCTACCTTCCGACAGGAGAACAAAACGCTAGTGAAAGAAGGGCACGGCGGTTATGCCGATGGCTTGCGTTACATCGGCGAGGGCTTGCCCCGTCACACGTGGTACATGAAGAGGTACGCCGGCGTAAACGAGCAAGGCTTGCACGTGGTATTCCACAGACAGCGCCACGGGTAAGCAGAAAACGACCACCGATTACAGTTCGGGCGACGACTATTTAGTGGGCAATCCACACCCTCGACGTGTGACGGCGGTTTCGGTACATCGCTGCGGGCCTATGGTTTCGATCTCCAATGACAGCTTTCCATCTACTCTATCGGCGGAAAGGCACTGACAACGGATATAGGAACATGATGGGCAGACCCAATGGCAGAACCATCTCGCCGCAATCGTACCACAAAGATCTCGCTAAAAGCCTGGACCAGAGAGGACCCCAACGCAGCGTTCCACGCTTCCGGTGTGGCGACAACAACACGAAAGCCTATTCAGACCGATTCCTCATAGATGCAAGCACGCTCACATTCAAGTCGATAAGCCTGGGCTACAATTTCCCATCACAGCTCATCAAGAAGCTGCAGCTAAGCAGTTTGCGTGTCTTCCTATCGTGCGACAACGTGGCTTATTGGAGCAAACGCAAGGGTTTCGACCCCCGAACGGCACTCAGCGGCGACGTATACGACAGCGTATACCCAACCATGCGCACCGCCTCGGCAGGCATATCCGTTAAATTCTAACAACAAGGAAAGGAACAACATCTATGAAAAGGTTCATCAAAAACATCATACTTGTGTGTCTTGCAGTGCCAACACTAACCGCTTGCTTGGAAGAAGCATACCCTGGGCAAGGTTTCACGCAAGACCAATTGCCTGGCACAGACAACTCAGTGGCGTCGCTTAGCAAGGCCATTCCCGGGGCGATGCTCCGCATGGGCAGCGGAAACGGACACCACGGATACGCAGGACTGGCAATGGACAGGGACTGCATGGGCGCCGAACTGCCCGTGTTCAGCACTCTATACGACCTTTATGGCGACCTTGGCACCGACTCGCAACTGGACCCCGCCTATTACGTGGCAACCGATTGGTGGTATTTTTACTACGAGCTTATATATAAAGCCAACCTCACGTTGAAGGCAATAAACATCGATGCCTCTACATCTGCCGAGGCTTTAGCCCACGCCGGCAAATCGCCCTTGGCTATCGTGCCTTTGCCTATTACGATATGGCTTTCGCCTACGAATACAAGAAGACAGGATATGAGGTACTAGATAAAAAGGCCGAAATAGACAAAATCTACGGCTTGACAGTGCCCATTCGAACCGAACACACCACGCAACAAGAGGGCACGAACGACAAGCGCGCACCCTTCTCCACAATGTATCGTTTCATCGCGACCGACCTGAACCCGGGCCGAAAAATACCTGCAAGGCTATCGCCGAACGGGTGCCAACATGATGGACCAAAGGCGCTATCTTCGGCATTAAGGCGCGGCTTTGGCTGCAACTGGGCACGCGTTTCGAGAAACACGACAAGGATTTGCAAGAGCAACTGAAACACGAAGACGACGAGGCTCTGGCCAAATACGACAAGCTGGGCATCGCTTCGGCTAACGATTGCTTTAAAAGGCGGCTCAATATGCACGCTTGGCCTATTGAGCGAAGCCATCGCCCACTTACCAAGGCCGAATGGTTCAACAGCACCACGGGCTTCAACACCGTTAACGACGCCTGGCTGTTGGCTGTGCAAATCAACACGAACGACATGACGACAAGCAGCGATTGGAACTGGAAAAAACTTTGTCGGTCAGATGTCTCCCGAAAACACTTTCAGTGAACAACTTCGATTGCAAGGCCTTCCGCGAGATAGATGCAGCCGCCTATACAAAACCATCGAAGACGGCGACTGGCGCAAAACACATGGATTTCCCCGCCGAAGCCGGCCAAGTTGCAGCTTACTCGAAGTACACCACGCTCTATAAGGCCGACGATTGGGCAAAACTGCCTGCCCTTACGGGCCTTAAATTCCATCCGCGCAACGGCGAGATGCAGAACTACAAGGTGGGTGCGGCTGTCGATATCCCATTGATGCGCGCCGAAGAGATGTTCCTCATAGAGGCCGAAGCCAAGGCTCATTACGTGGGATTGGAGGCAGGAAAGCACGCTTTGGCCGACTTCTTGAACACCTATCGTTACAACGACAATTCTTATGCGTGCACCGCCACTACCCTAGATGCCTTTAACGATGAGATATTACGTCAAAAACGTATCGAGTTTTGGGGCGAAGGCATCGTGTATTTCGACTACAAACGACTCGAAAAGGCCGTTATTCGCAAGTATACAGGCAGCAATCACCCCGTTGTTTACCAGTTCAACACCAAGCCTGGCTACGTAGCGCCTCGCATGAACCTCTGCCTGAGCCGCTACGAAAGGCAGTATAACGAGAACATCGTTAACAATCCCAACCCCACGGGCGTTCACGATAAGTAACATTAACATTTTGTTTAAAGCTTAAAACATACATTTGAGATGAAAACATTCAAGCATATCGGACTGTTGGGAGCCTTGGCAACACTGGCTTTGCTGGCGGCATGCTCCGATAAAGATGACTGACTACGCGCCGGTCCCGAAGTGCCCAGCGGATGCCAACAAGTGCGTTTCGCACCCACCAACACATAACATCTGCGTGATGGACACGGCCGACATCAACGATCGTACCGCCACGCGCTGACGCTTAAAAGAAACAAACACAGGCGCAGCCCTCACCGTGAAGATTACCGCCTATTCGCAACCGGCAGGATTGCAGATGCCGGCCGAAGCAACCTTCGCCGCAGGCGACTCGCTGGCCACAATCACCATCAAAGCTCCCGAAAAGGTGACTGCCAAAACGGTGTGACAGCTACGAACTTAAACTAGAAGGCAGCGATGTGAGACCCTATTCTAAACTGGATGGCGGCGTGGTATTCTCTGGACAGCTTAACTTCCCCATGTCGAAGAAGGCCGAATTTTATGCCGACCCTGCTTCGAAAAACTATGCTCTATTCAACGCTTGGACGGAAACAGTGATGGATTTAGGCAACAATAACTTCTACATCAAAGACTTTATGCACTCCGGAGAGAACCTCTGGCTCATAACCAGTTCAACAGGCGTGCTAGGAGTTAAGAGCGATTCGTGGGAAAAGAATTGTATTGTGGCAGACACTTCTGCACCAGGCAGCTACTCGTATTACTTCAAAAAAGTTGTAGACAAGCAGCTGAAACCCTATCCGCTTTATCCGCTTGGCAACGTCAACGGTAAGCCGTGGATTAACGAATTGACACTATACGGAGGTCCCGACTATTCTTCTTACAGCTCAAACGGCACTTGGGGTAAAATCTATATCGAGCATGCCAAGTACAGCACAGGCGAAGAGGAGAGTTGGGTTTACCTTTATTTCCAACTAAAATAAGCTACAATGGAGGGGCCATCGTCTTGGCCTCTCCGCTTTTCAACCGCTAAAACTGCACTTATGCTTTATAAATTCAAACATTTAACTTACATCGCCCCTGCTCTTCTTGCGCTAACGTTTACGGCATGTAACGAAAGCGGCGATGACGTTGGAGGAAACTTCGCTCGTAAATCAAAACGACGAAATAGTGGCCTTAGACGGGAAAGTAACCACACTGCAAACGGCAACAAAGGGCAATGGCTACAACATCATCCTCATGGGCGACGGGTTTACGGTAGACTTGATAAAGAACGGAACCTACGAAGAGGTGATGAAGAAGTCGGCCGAACATCTGTTCGCGCTCGAACCGATGAAGTCGCTTAGGCCTTAGTTCAATGTCTACGTCGTTCAAAAGGTTTCACTTAGCAGCGACCTAAGTGGTTCTACAGGCCTTGGCAAGCACCATTAAGAACGGTAAGGTTTGCGGATTTATCAACGATGACAACCTAGACTACAAGACAATGCTTTACGCATCTGCCGTGCCAGGCTATAAGGAAGAGAACTCTGTTATCAGTGTGGTGATGAACACCACCAAACCAGGCAGCATTAGCATTCTGGGGCAGTTAGGGTTCTACATTGTCTTGCGCTATACCACGCTCTATGGCGGTGTTGATGGTCCCTACTTCCGACACACCCTCGTACACGAAACGGCTGGGCATGCTATCGGTAAGCTCGACGACGAATACGACTTGCAGAACCTCGACCTCGACGATGCCGGTCGAGGCGTTTCGCCCTACGGACACACTTTGGGATGGATGATGAACGTATCTACAACCGATGATGCCACCAAGGCGCCCGCCGAATTCTTAGCCGATTCGCGCTATGCCAATCAGGGCTTAGGCCTTTTCGAAGGTGGTGGCGCACGTTATGCCACTGGCGTTTGGCGGCCTAGCGAAAACAGTATTATACGCACCACGGATGTCGACCATTGGAGTTTAACGCCCCCTTCGCGCCGTACCATCTGACAACAAGGTGATGCAAGTGACAACAGGTCGCACGCCCACTTACGAGCGAGTTCTACGTGGCCTTCGACCAAAAGCGATAGCTGCCTCAATCGGCGGAAGCTCGCAAACCGCTTTTAACACCTTTACCACACCAATGTCCCCAAACAACACCTCTGCGGCAGCTTTTGCCGACACCAAACCACACTATCACTTGCTAGACGGGTTGCGCGGCGTTGGCCGCCCTCGTTGTTATTTGCTACCATATAGGCGAGGGCTTTTGCCACCAGCTTTTCTCGACAAGTTATTAATCACGGCTATTTGGCATAGATTTCTTCTTTATGCTGTCGGGTTTTCGTTATCGGTTATGCCTACGACGACCGCCGCAATGCAATGGGCGTTTGGGCATTTACCAAGCGTAGGCTCATTCAGTTTGCATCCGATGGTGGTGGTAGGCGCACTTCTCGGTGCACTGATGTCTCTACGCCCGGGGTGCGAATATTGGAGTATCAGAGGTTTTCTATCGTACTTCTAGCCTTCGCCATGCTGCTAAACATGCTTCTAGTGCCAGCTTGGGGAGGTGTGAGGACACGCAATGTCGAGATCCACTAACGGCCTACGTGGTCATTGTTTTTCAGTATATTGCCAACCTGCTCTACGTGTATTTGGCATCGCAAAGTTGTCTACGCGTTGGCTTGCCATGTTGGTATTTACCACAGGTGGTGCGCTGTTTGTGCGCTATACACAACGATACGGCTATCTAGGTGCAGGTGGACCTTCGACAACTATGGTTTTTGGGGCGGATTGCTCCGCGTTATGTTTGCATTCCTGCGGGATTGCTGCTTTCGCGCGTGTTTCGTAGATGCGCGAAGTGCGCGGAGCTTTTTCGGTGGTGCGCCTTGGCCATCGTTGTTGTTACGGCCGCTCCGCGCATAGGCGGGCAGAGACATATCTGGAAACGAGCAGCTACGAAGCCCTTTGTGTGTTGGTTTTCCGCTCGTGGTTTGTTTGGGCGCATCGGGACAAATACCACCGACCCTCTTCACGCGTATATGCAACTTCCTTGGCAACGTTTCTTATCCCCTTTACATCGTTCATTACCCGTTTATCTACATCTATTATGCGTGGGTAAAGAACAATAACCTTACCTACTGCCAAACCATTCCGCAGGCCCTAGCCCTTGTGTTAGGCAGCATCGCCCTGGCTTGGGTATGCCTTAAATTTTACGATATGCCCGTAAGGCGATGGCTGCAAAAAGCGATTTGTGTGAGCGCAACGAATTAACACGGCTGCTTTTGCATGCCTAACTGCCATGTTAAATCGATTGTCCGTCAGACTGCTGATGCACACCATTGGCGCATATTTTTGGCCATTTCTTTGGCCTTGTCGCCGGTTAGCTTGTGTTCTGCCAGGTAGTTGTCCATCAGTTGGGTTTTCTCCTTAAACTCGAAAGGTTTAGACAACTTGCCGATGGCGGACCTAAGGGGCAGTTGTTGGAAGTAGGGCGCGGTGTCGCCCAGCCCTATTCTCGCGCCGTGCATCAGGTACGACTTATCGCGCGGGTCGGCAGAGGCATCGGTTTTCCTAACAGCACTTGTTGGCCTTCAACAAGGTGAAAGAGGGTGCAAGCATGAATGTGCCTGCGTGATGCGTGTCGAAGAAGTGGGCATCAAGCAGCTTGGCCGATGCGTTTACACTACGCATGAAGTGCATCAACACATTGTTTGGCCCGAAAACCATGCCGCCGTCGGCAAAACCGCGCTGCGAGTACAGCCGAATAATAATAGCCAGTGCTGCCAGAGAGGCGAGGATGCGTGCCACCGAGCGCGATTGTCCATCTTATACGTCGAATTGGCCTCGTGCCTCGGCGGTGCACATATAGTTCGCCAAAGCGGTTCGTCGCAGCTCGTTGGTGTGCTTTTGCGTAAGGTGTTCGAGACTTTACGCCTGCGCGGTAGAAATAATAGCTCTCTAATCTCGATGGGATAGAGTTCCACCTCGCGTGCACCGCATCTTATAATGGTGGCAGCAGCGGCTGAGCGCGGAACTTGTTGCCTTACGTTTCTCCTCCTGCCTTTTGTGTGGTGGTGGCAAGTTGTGCCAACATTTCTCTCTTATGCCTTATCCATATCCCACTATTGGTTTTTGGCATCATCATCAGGGCCTTTGCCGCATAACGCATCGCCCAACAACACATAAAAGTAGCAAAATGGGGTGAGGGTGTACGCGCCAGTAGGGATAATTAATAAAGAGTGTGTGTGCCTGTCTGCGCAGATTTGAAACAGCAAATGGGAATGTTTCAGGTGGCCGACAGATATGAGATAGGTTTTACCCTCTCCCCAAAGTAAAATTCCCTCGTTCATCTGCCTTCACTGGCGCGATATGGCGTGCGGTCGATTGAGGTTAAAGGCACAACCGGATGAAGTGTGAACGTCCCGCGCCTCGTTGCCCTATGCGTCTCACCTCAAGCAGGACTTAAACTTGTTTTCATCTGTTGCGCCTATCACGTTTAGCCTTTGTCGCTTATGCCGGCGCACAGGCGCTGCCTCACCTCCGAGCCGGTGTGTTAACGGTTTGTTAAAACAGTAAATGCATTTTTACAAACCGCATTCTTCGGCCGGAACCCATTCTAGAAGAAAACAACCGCCAAAAAGCCATATAAAATGCTGCCCAAACGATGAAATTTCAGCATGCGGTGCTTATCCCCTCCGTTTTTGGCCATTTACTATGCTTTTGCATTTCTCTTTGAAGATTCCCACAAATTTGCATCCGAAACGTATGCAAAAATGATGCTCAATCGCTGGTTGTTGCAACGCATTTTGCAGCAAACGCATCGCATTATGCACGCAAAACGTAGTGCATTTTGCACCAAAACTAATGCACACGCATCTGCATCAAAACGTACGTATCTCGCATCAAAACGCAGTGTGGCTTTGCACCAAATGCAATACCAATATGTACCAAAATACGAAAGCTAAAATGTAACAAAATGTAGCCAAACCCGCGCATAAAAGCACCATTTTTAAGCATTATTTATAGCATTTTGATTATGTGGAATGAAAAACTGCGTAGCGGCGTTTGCCGAACACTTCATGCTGTTTTGCACCTAATACGTACTAGGCTGCTTTTGCGCCTCAATCGTAATTATCAATAAGCCAGGTGGTTACAAACTTTAAAAATACGCGCGAAAAATCCAACTGATGCCGGATATTTTACGGCTGAAGGCACTCATAATCGTCAAATCAGGTACAAATGTTTTACGTTCTTATATTTGTTGTTCCGTGCCATTGCGTGCCTGTGTTGAATTTAATCTTGTGCCAGTACACTTGCACGGAATAACTTTGGGGATGAAGGATAGTTTGAACGTTGCTGAAAAAGAAATCCGCAACGCCTATTGATGGGCATTGCGGATGAAAAGCCGAGCCGATTTGAGTTTTGCGGACTAACGGCAATGACGAAACATTCCGATATGAGATAGAGAAATCCAGCCGATTTGGGTTTAGCGGACAACAACAGAGATTATTCATCAACACAAGTACTTATAGTGTTTCCCTGAGCTATAAGTCTTGGTTTCTTTACCCTCAACATCCTGTTTACTATGGGAGTTGTCTGTTATTCAGATCTTCTTGCATGAGAAAACCAACTCACAAGGCGTTGTAACCCCTCACACAATCACCTTAATCTTATGATAATTGTTTCTAAACTCCGTTGGCGAGCATCCTTTCTTTCGCTTGAAGATACGGTTAAAAGTTGCTCATGTTGTTATATCCGCATAAAAGCTTATTTCGGCGATGGTCTCGGTGAGTGTCTATCAGCATGCGCGTGGCATATCCCATGCGTATGTCGATGATGTAATCGCTAAGCCTGCGCCCCGTGTGTAGCTTGAAAAAGCGGCAGAATGCGCTTTCGCTCACTGTTGGCAAGGTCGGCCAGAGTTTTAAGTCGGAGTTCGTACATATGAGTTGTCCGAGATGTGTTCTTTACGCGCAACACCGTCGGCTATCGTCTTCGATGTTCACTTTGGCGTAGCTGGTGGTGGCCAAGGTACGCGCACCTGTGCTATGACAGCGTGTGCGAGTATGTCGAGAAACTGCATCAGGGCCTGAAAGCGGTCGGTTATGCGGCTCATCTCGTCTAGCTTTGTCGTACACCTTCATGATGGTTACCATCGGAAACGCCAATCCTTTTGCGCCTCTTTCATCATTCGGCGTATGCTTTCAAAGGGCGTCTTGCCGAAAAACTGGTCGGTTTCGGTCATTCCAGCCCCGAAATTAAACTGAATGGTAATCTCGCGGATGTCTTCGCTCTTGCATTCGTGCTGTTCCCAAACGTGTTCTAGCGTGGGACTGGTTATAAGCACGAGGTCGAAATCGCCAATCACTTCGCTGTTGTCGCCCACCGTTCGCCTCACCCCCGCGGCGTTTTCAACGAAGTTCAGCTCGAAAACGTCGTGGTTATGCACGGGATAGGAGAACTCTTTCTTATGCCTGTCTGCGATGTAGAGGGCATCGGTCTCCATCAATGGGGTTATTTCGTGTGAGTACGTCAGGTTCCAGTCATAATATATAGGCCTCACCCCCAACCCCTCTCCAAGGGGAGAGGGGAGTAGATAGCGGCTGCTTTGGTTAATCGGCCTCACTGCCAAAGTCTCTTTTCTTGGAAATGGGGATGGCTTGGCTGCTTTGGTTGTTACTAATGCTATTTTAGGATATTATTCTTTGCTTGCAATGTCGAAACAAGGCTATTCACTCCCTCTCCCCTTGGAAGGGTTGAGAGTGAGCTCTGAAAACTGAGTGAGGCTTTTTCTTTCCGCTATTTCCAAACACATCCTTGCATTATGATAGGGGCATTTCCAAAAGCCGGCCTTATCGTCTACGAGGTTTGGGCGTGCGTTTTCGTCGCATCCCCAGAACCATTCACCTTGTTCATGGTCTACGATATGTTCGCGAGTATATTGCCAACAGCGGCGAGCGATGTCGAGAGCAACAGTGTCGCCGAAGTGTTGGTAAAGGTCTATGTGACCAATAACACCTCGCACATCACCCACCACTGGCGTTGGATGTCCACTTTACCGTGTCTGTCCATCGTTCGTACACCATCAGAACCATCCGCTTGCAAGCCCTCGTCCGGCCGCTTTGGCAATGGCCTTGATGGCATGCTCAACCCTTTGGCACGTTGGGGTCGTTCAACTCAATGCAGCCTGCGTGTAACAGCCCACACCGCCTCGATGTCGTGTCAAAGCTTTGTATGTTGCGACGACCCTGCCAACGGTCGTCGAAGAAGAAGAGGTCCGAGGTGGTTTGTGTCTGCGTGGATTAAAGCAGAAAGCGCGTGAGGGAAGATGTCGATAAGGTTGGCGATGCGTTCGGCCTTCTGCGCGCGCGCCACGCTGGTAAAGGTGAGTGTATGTGGTTCGAGAATGTGCGGGTGCGTGTTCATCGTTCGCGACCCGTTCTCGTCGCTCATCGCTCCAGTCGCGTGTCGGCAATGGACTGCCGGTTGCGCGTTGGAGCCTCAGCGTAACCATTGTTCGGGCTGTCGAGAGGCGTAGCGTTCGATGTCGGCATAGAAGGTCTTTGGCCTGCTGCAAAGGCCACTTCGTCGCCAGCGGCTCGTCGCGTCGCTCAATCACGCAGATACGGCAGAGCGAGGGCGTGGTTTTGCTTTTTGGTGTCGAGGCGGACGCGCTTGGGCATCAAAGCTCCACGCGCCACCGCCCTCTTGCGGGTCGATAAAGTGGGCAACGAAATAATCTTTGGCCTGGTTGCAGCCTCTAAATATTCGGGTTTGCCCAAAACGCGGTGAGCGGCAACAAAGGCCCACAATATGCGCGCATTGAGAACGGCTCCTTTTTCGGCATCGGGCACGGGGTTGCCGTGCCCATCAATGCGCGAAAACCGTCACGGCGATGGTCTACCATTTTATTAAGCCAAAAGGCAAGATGTTTTAGGGTGAGTTCGTCCGCGCAACTCGTTTTTCAACTTTTCCATTGTTATTTCCTCAGTAGTTTCGGCGGTTATTTGTTTCATCTTCGTTTCCGAAAGCGGATAGAAATAGATGAATGCTAGTGAGAGGAAGGCTCCTGCGGCGGGCAATATCGGGAGGAACATCTGGATGCCTGAATGGTTTCGGCCGACTGAACGGCATTGGCCCGGAAACCAAATTGGGCGAGCATCCAGCCTGTTACGGCCGTGCCGAAGGCCCAACCGAACTTCTGACTCATTGAAGACGACGAGAAGATAAGTCCTGTTGCACGGTTGCCTGTCTTCAATTCGCTGTAATCGGCACAGTCGGCGTACATGCTCCCGACGCAAGAAGATGCTGCCTGCAAACGCGATAAGTGCCTGCAAGATAAAGATGAGCGAAAGCCGAGCTTTATCGAGCCAAAAACCAACGCTAAGCACTGTTGCCACGGCCATAGCCGCCATAAAGCGTGCGCCGCGCCAGTGATTTGCTTATTGGGGCGGCAAGTATACGCCAACGATGTTGGCAGCTTGCCCAACGGCAAGATAAAGAGCCGCTAAGCCGAAGGGCAGACCAAGGAACGGATGTTGCCCACGGCGGTTTCGTCTACGTAATATTCTAAAAATAGTAAACCGTTGCGCCGTCGCCGAATGGAGTTGAACACGAGCGATGCACACCTGCGCCAGCAAAATCCACCACGGGCGATTGTGCAACAGGTCAGCCAAGTCGGTTTTAAGCGAGTTCTTTTTCTTGTTTTACGGGTTGCAGCGCGCTCTTTGGTTAGGGCGAAAACAGCCAAGGAAAAGCACCACCGCACCACGGCAATAACTACCACGGCCAGAAGCCAACCAAACTGCGGAGCAGTGAGCCAGCCACGCATGGGGCCTTTGGGGTCGCCGCCGCCGAAAGCGTTTACCAGCGGCATAAAGAGCAACAAGGCTACGAACGAGCCAAGATAGGCGAAGGTCATGCGGTAAGTGGCCAGCGTGTTGCGGTGCGCTGGGTCGGGACTCATCACGCCCAACAACGAGGCGTATGGCACATTGATGGCCGAATACACCATCATCATCAGTCCGTAAGTAATAAAGGCGTAGACGATTTTCCCCGTCTCGTGCATCGGTGGGGTGAGGAATGTTAGCACGCCGATAGCTCCGAAGGGCACGGCCAGATAGAGCAAGTACGGGCGAAAGCGCCCCCAGCGCGACGAGGTGCGGTCGGCTACGGCTCCAACGATGGGGTCGAAGAACGAGTCCCATACGCGAGTGATGGCGAACATGGTACCAACGGTGGCGGCCGAGATGCCAAATACGTCGGTGTAGAATATCATGAGATAGGCTCCGAAGAGTTTCCAAAACATCGACGACGACATGTCGCCCAGTCCGTAACCTATCTTTTCGCTAAGTGCAATCTTCATAATGCGCGGTTTTTGGCAATGAGTTTCTTGATGTTTTCAACACTAGCGGCGGTGGTTAGTCCGTCTTGCGGCGTGTGTAAAGCAATAGTCTACCAGCCGCTCAATGGTAGAAGTGGCCACGTGCATGCGCGTATCTGACGAGGCGTAATAGATAAACACGCGCCCATCTTCATCGGCAATCCATCCGTTAGAGAAAACAACGTTCATCACATCGCCCACATATTCGCCATCTTGGGGCGCAAAAGGTAGCCGCCAGGCTGGAGCAATCATCCGCGTGGGGTCGTCTGGTGCGGTCGTGTACATATAGAGAACGTAGCGCAATCCGCTGGCGCAGCCCCTCACGCCATGTGCCAAATGCAACCAGCCTTGTGGCGTTTTGATGGGGTGCGGGCCTTCGCCGTTCTTCATTTCCATGATGGTGTGGTAGTGGCGAGGGTTGATAATGGTTTTCTTCTTGTGCACCTCGGCGCGGGTAATATCGTCGACTAATGCCCAGCCAATGCCACCTCCGACCCCGTGTCGATAAAGCCATCTTGCGGACGTGTAGAAAGCGCACTTGCCATCCAGCGAATCTCGGTGCAGAACAACGTTGCGTTGCTGACTCCGCGTTTTGAAGATCGGGCAGCCGTTCCCACGTTTTCAGGTCGCGGGCGTGCGCTGCCCGGCCGTGGCGTGGCTGCCGGAGAGGTCGGCGGGGCTTACCGTCGTCGTGGCGTTCGGCACAAAACACACCGTAAATGTAACCATCTTCGTGGCGAGTAAGGCGCATGTCGTAGATGTTTGTTGCGGGATTATCGGTCTCGGGCATGGTTATCGGCTCGTCCCAAAAGCGGAAATTGTCTACGCCATTGCTTTTCGGCCACGGCGAAGAAACTTATGCGGTCGGTCTCCCTCAACGCGAGACCACCAACAAATATTTGTCGCCCCACTTCATTGCGCCTGCATTGAGCGTGGCGTTCATCATGATGCGTTGCATCAAGTGGGGGTTGGTGCGTTCGTCTAGGTCGTAACGCCACTCCAAAGGCGTGTGTTCGGCCGTGAGTATAGGGTTCGCATAGCGTTCGTAAATGCCGTTGCCGTTTTCCAATATGTGGTTAGGCGTGGTGAGCAAGGCCTCGTGGCGCAGGCGAAGTGCATTGAGTTTTGAATTGAATGTTACATCTTTAGAGGTTACGAGGTTATGGTGGGTGAGTTTATGGGTTTATGAGTTGTTACGTTTTTAAGTTTTTGAGTTTTTAAGTTCATAAGTTGGTGAGTTAACAGGCTTGCGAATTTTTCCTCCTCTTTATCTCCTTTAAAAGCAGAATAAAGCCTTCAAACGTATCAACTTAAAAACTCAGAAACTCAGAAACTTATTTCTTACGTTTCTTTGATACCATCCAACACGACTTGTTTGGTTCGCTTTTCAGTTTGCTACGGAAAAAGGACACGCCCTCCTTGTGTATCTTCCTGAAATCATCCGCGCAGGTTTTGTCAGGTGCAGGACCGAGAGTCTCTTCCGCTTTATCCCATGCGTTGCGCCAAAGCAGCACGTAACTGGGGGTAAACCCCTTGATTGCAGGCACCAAGGTAGAGCTATACCATTGTGCATCGGGCGTGTTTCGGTAGCCTGCCTCGGTTAAAGCATACAGCTTGTTGTGGCTTTTGGCATACTCCGACATGATGCGCATCTCGTTCTGGCATTGCTCAATGAAGACCGCACTGCCGTTATACTGATTTGTCAAATCTATGCCGAGCACATCCACATAGCTATCTCCAGGGTAGAAGAGAAAGTAGTGTTCGGGCGTGTCGTTGGCCTGTGCGTTGGGCGAATAACTCCAAACTAGGTTGCAAAGCCTGCTTGTGCCATCGCATCGAACGTAAGACGGAACAGCGCCTTGTACTGTTCAGGCGTGCATTGCTCGCTTCCCCACCAAAACCAAGCACCGCTCATCTCGTGCCACGGACGGAAAATAACGGGCACGGCGTGCCTTTTCGTCGTCTTTAAAGCGAGCTCAAAATTGGGCCAAACGCGTGTGCCAAAAAGTTGCATTTTGGCCACTTCTTTACCGCCAGAGCACGGCTGTAACGGCATCTCCTCGGTATTCAAGCATCTTTACCCGTAACTGAGGGTTGTAGGTGTGCCAACTGATGGTTACGATACCGCCTTGTTGATGGTGGGCAACAGTCTGTTGGCGCATCTTATCAAAGGAACACCGTCCAGATTTTTGTCGTTTCCCAATTCTGAGTCCGCCCAATTCGCAACCCAGAACAGCGGGATAATCGCCACAAACGTCGTTAACGTCACTTCGTCCAAACTCCCATTTCCACGTCGTTCCGTAGAAAAGGGCATCTTGATGACCGAACATTACGCCGCGCTTTTGTAGCGTTTGAAGGCGTTCGATGAGGCTTTGTACGGGCGTATTTTTGCCTTTTTGCTTTGCATTTGCAGTAAAAGCGAGGCATTGCTATGGTCATAGCGAGGATTATTTTTTTCATATCATTGAACATTGAAAGTGGCTTTTTGCAGGTCTTCGTCGCGGCTACTTCCGCCCAGCAGCACTTCAAACGCACCAGGTTCTACGATAGGTTTCATGTTCAAGTCGTAGAAAGCGAGCTTGTCGGGCGTGATGGTGAACGCGATGGTTTTTCTTTTCTCCCGCCTTCAACACACACGGCGGAAGTCTTTTAACTCTTTTACGGGTCGGGCCACAGATGCCACAACGTCGTTGATATACAGCTGACAGATTTCAACGCCATCGCGTTTGCCCGTGTTTTCAATCGTTACGCGAGCGGTAATTGGCGTCTCCCGTCGTTGGGAATGCTAGACTGACTAAGCTGTAAGTTGGTGTAACGGAATGTGGTATAACTTAAACCATAGCCGAAGGGATATAGCGGCGTGTTGTCGGCACACACGGCAGGATGGAAGAACGCCGAACGTTTATGGTTGTACCACGTGGATAGTTGGCCCGCATGTCGTGGCATGGTCATGGCCAATTTGGCTGATGGGTTCACCTTGCCGTATAGTATTTCGGCAATGGCTTGCCCGCCATACTGCCCTGGTTCCCATGCGTTGACGATGGCAGGCACGTGTTCGGCGGCGTAACGAACGCTGAGCGGACGGCCACTGATGATAACAACGACCGTGGGTTTGCCCGTTTCGTTCAGTCGGCGTATCAGCTGTTCTTGCAGTCCAACGAGGTCGAGGTTATCGCGGTCGGTATCTTCGCCCGACGTGCGTTCGTTCCAACGGAACCGCATCATCTACTCTCCACAACACACAATGTTAAGGTCGCACTCCTTGGCAGCCTCAACAGCGGCATCCACTTGGGCTTGCGACATGTTGCGCGGGTCCCATCCTCGGTCCACAAAACAAAAGTCGGTGGTGGGCGAAACACTTCTTAATCCGCGCAAAACAGTCCACACTTGCTCTTCGGGTTGTGGCTCGCTCCAATCACCCATAATGTTTTTGGTCGTTGGCATTGATGCCCGTTATCAGCACCTTTTTATACTTTTGCGCATCAAGGGGCAACAAGTTGTTGGCGTTTTTCAGCAAAACGATGCTGTTTCGCGATGCGTCTAGGGCCGTTTGCTTGTGTTCGGGGTCGTTGATAACACGGTCGCGGGTCTTCACATCACTGTGAGGATGTTCGAAAAGCCCCATTCTGAACTTCACGGTGGTATTCGGCGCACGCTTTCGTCTATCCTGCTTTCGGGTATTCTGCCCTCGCGAACCAGCTCAACCACGGCCGTTTGCCATTCAGGCCCGTGCATGTGCATGTCCATTCCGGCCATAATGCTTTGGTAAAAGGCCTCTTTGTTATTGGCGGCAGTGCGATGTTGGTCAACGCAATGTTCAATATCCATCCAGTCGCTCACAACAAAACCCTTGAATTTCCATTCCTTTCGCAACACGTCAGTCATCAACCAGCTGTTGGTGTGGCAGGAATACCGTTCAATTCGTTGTGCGACATCATTACGTTCCAGTCTCCGCCCTGCTGAATGGCAGCCTTAAAGGGTGGGAAAAACACTTCGCGCAGGGTGCGTTCGGATACGTCGCAGGGTGCGCCGTTTGTTCCATTGATGGCATAAGAGCCGCCCACAAAGTGTTTTACACAGCCCAACACGTCTTGCGCATTGTCTAAATTGCGCTGATAACCCTTGTTTGTGGCCACGCCCATCTGCGTAACCAGATACGGGTCTTCGCCAAATGTCTCGCCGCAGCGACCCCAACGCCCATCGCGAGCCACCTCAACATTGGGGTTAAAGTTCCAGTGCATGTTCATGGCACGCATCTCTTCGGCCGTTTGTCGGGCGATTTTATAGGCCATATCCACATCAAACGATGAGGCCAAACCGATGTTTGTGGGGTAAACGGTGTTGCCCTTGCACTTGGCGTTGCCGTGAATGGCATCGATACCAATGAGCAAAGGAATCTGCAAACGGCTCTGCATGTTGAGCTTTTTGCGGGCGATTGGCCTCTTCGAGCGTGAGCACATGGAGGAACGACGACACCAGTCCGCGGCGTGTCCACGCTTCCATGTCGTGCACCGTAACGCCCGGATAGAAGGCGTTGGCGGTGTTGGTGGCCAGCTCTTCGGCGGTCATCGAGGCCGAATATTGCTTAAAATGCTCAATGCCCACAAGCTGGTTCATCTGCCCAACCTTCTCTTCGAGGTCATGCGCGCTAAAGATCGTCTACGCGTTGCGCCACACTGGCCTTAGGATTTTTGCCAGTGGCTGTTCTTTTTGCCGACATCGTTTGAAGTGTTAGTGCCGCGAGGGCTAAGGGATAATATTCGTTTCATTGCTTATCAATGTTTGGGCAGCTTGGCGATGCCTGTCTTAATCACGTTTATGGTTGATGTGTCTGACGGGAACACCGAGTTAAGTCCCTGTGCCTCTTGTGCTGGGTCGCCCGTATAGTCGTCGCCAGGCTCCCATTGCTCGTGTTTGGGCTGCGCCAGACCACCCCAACCCCAGAAGTTACAGCTCGCAAAGTAGCCGCCCTTGGCTGCATCGGCCGCCAAAAAGCGAGAAAACTATAGCCGTAATAGGTATCGCGGCCAGTGGTGGGCGACTGCTTTGAGAAGGCGAAACCGTCGCGCGGATAACCAAATTCTTCCATTACTAGGGGCTTGTTTATCTTGGCGCAGATGGCCAAATGGCGGTCGATGTACTCCTTGGTGTTGTCTTTGGCGCGTTGCAGGTTTTGCGATAGCGAGTCTTTCTTGGCCCAACTCCAGTTGTAAGGCCAAACGTGTATGTTGCAATAGTCAACGTTTGGGTCGGCGCAGATACGTTGCCACGAGTCGTAATCGCCCTCACAACCGAACGCACCTTCCGAGCCAACGCTAACCAAATGCCGCTTGTCGATGCTCTTCATCATGGCCGCGGCCTTGGCCAACCATGCCTCGAACTGTGGCAGAACGGCCTTATCGAAGGCGCGCGGCTCGTTGCCAATCTGCCACGACATGATGGCGGGGTCGTCTGCATAGCGTTTCTTGGTGTAGCGGTTGGTGCGTTTGAGGATAAAACAGAAGGTGATTGAAGAAGAGCTGTTGCGCCAGTTTGTTGGTGGAGAACTGCGAGGCGTACTTGATGTAGGCCGAATAGCCCACCTCGTTAGGCTGCAATGCCTTGCCTGCTCCTGCGTGTTCGAGGTAGAAACCATAACCTCCACTCCACTCCCAAGAGTTATTTAGATAGAGCACGGCCACCATTCTGCGGCGTTGAAGTTGCAGCATCAGATAGTCGAGCCCATCTAATGGGACATCGTTATATACGCTGGGTGATGGTTGTAGCACGGGCGACACCTTCCATTTAATGCCTTCTTCGCCATCGCTGCCCACGAGAATGCGCAGGTTGGTAATGCCCAAACGTTTCATTTCGTCCAGTTCGCGGTTCAGTCTTTTTCGGTCTCCGCCCTTTCCTTTCGGCCAAGAATGGTGCCCATACCAATAGTTTGCCCCGATAAAAGTATAGGGTTTGCCGTCGCGATAAAGTTTTCCGTCCTTTACCGTAACAAACGATTGTGCCTTAACGGCTGTGGCACAAACAAGGAGTAGTGCCAGCGTGTAGTATCGTATTATATTCATTGTGTTGCGTTTATTTGTTTAGACTGAAATATTTGCTTGACTTCTTTTGACAGAAACACAGGCTATTTTGATAGAAATATTGATTGTTTTGACAGAAGAACATAAGATATATTATGGTGAATATATGTATGCTTCGGCTCGACTTTCATTTGTCCATCATGACATTTTCTCTACCATCTCACAGGATATTCTCCCTCTCCCCTTGGAGAGGGTTGGGGGTGAGCTTTTTAGCTGTTTGCAGCCACTCGCCATTCTTCCCATTGTTCTTGAGAGCAAAGTGGCCCCGTGGCGGGATATAGTTTCAGCGTTCGCAGGCCCTGAGTAACGTTATAGGCAGCGTATGCGCTGTTAGGCGGCACAACCTCGTCGTTATACGCAAACGAAAACCAGCAGGGAATGGTCAGTCGGCGGGCGAAATTCACGCCATCATAATAGCCGCTTGTAGCCACTTTCTTAGCGTCGGGCTGCTTCTGACCATAGAAATAATGTGGCCAACACAGGCTTTGCCATGAAGAGAGGCGGTGAGGTCGCACATAGCGGGATGCACCACGCCCACAAACGTAACGGCAGGATGCAGTGCGCCGCACATCAACGACAACATTCCGCCTTAGCTGGCACCAGTTACGCCAAGTTCTCTACCATTCCATTCGGGCAGTTGGGTAAGATAATCCACCGCCCTTAGCGCGCCGATGAAGATGCGTTTGTAGGCCATTTGGTCGCGATTGTCGAGATTTGCCTCCCAATATCCGTTCAATGCGCCGTGCAGCAGGTCGTCGTACACCTGCTGGGGCATCGTTACGGGTATGCCATGCACACCTATTTCGAGGGTAATCGCCCCGATATTGGCCTCTTCTACGTCGCCTTGGTAGGGTCTGACTCCCGCTCCCGGAACGCGAAGTAGCGCAGGGCGTTTGTCTTCGTAGGCAGTGGGTATGCAGAGAATGCCGTAAATTCGGTTGCCGGGATTAAGTCCGTTAAAGCTCACTTCGTAAACCTGCACGCGCTCGGTACAGCGTTCGGGCGGCAGTCGGCGATGAGGCTTCGAGCGGGTAATAACTTGCTTTCATCGAGGCATCGGCCCAAAACTTGTCGAAATCGGCAGGACGGTGTCGGTGGTTGCAGCGTTTCAGGGGCGTAACCCACGGTGCAAAGGCCCTCGTAAGTTTTCTCGCCCGACGTGCGCCCACACTTTAAGGCGATAGAAACCAGCCGTTTTCATCGTGCCTTTCCATGTGGTTGTAGCATCTTTTAGCACCACGCCGCTGCGTTTAACATCGGCATACATCACGGGACCGACCTCGATATCCACCTTCACTTGCGGCAATGGACGGCCGTTCTTTTAATACTGCCACGTTGAAAATGGCCTCTTCGCCCAGCCGATAAGTTCCAATTGGCGTGGTTGGGTTGCTGCTGACAATTTCGTTTGACCGCTGTTGCCACAACAGCAAGGTTCGCCAACAAAGAAGGCCGAAAAATGAGCTTTTATTCTTTTCATTTCTGCAATTAATAAACGTTTAAGTGTGGGTTCTACTGATGATGCAAAGATAGAACTTAATTGCTGACACAGAGCGTATACTATATTGATAAATATCAATACTTTGTTGCGAAAGCAGATATAAAGGGGAAAGATGGCTGCACCTAAAAAGGTGAAAAGGTGAAAAAGTGAAAGATGGCTGCGCCTTTAAAAGGTGAAAAGGGTGAAAAGGTGAAAAGATGGCTAACGCCGCTAAACATTTGACGCAACTCCTTAATTCAGATAACCTAGAATAACTAGAAACCCTAGGATAACTAGAAACCCTAGGATAACATGTAACCCCATAAACCCTAAAACAACAGATTTATGGCATAGAAAAGCAAAAGGCGCGCCCCGCAAGTAACCTTGCCAAGTGGCTAACAACTTGCGCGGCGCGCCTATAAGCTAGTGCGCTAATGCGAATAGTGCTGTGCGGATTAAGGTTTTGCGCGTGAGTTTGGGTTTTCATAAACACCTCGCCAATGCCGCGAAAAGCACCCATTACGGGTTTAGAATCCGAGACGGTTTCCAGCCATAGGACAAGGAACGTTTTGTTCGGATGCGATTTTCTGCGCCTCCTTGAAAAACGAGATTGCCCTTGCTCGTCGAGTAAGCAACACGCTTTCTTTCGTTCCGTTGATGGCTGTTTCGTGTCCTTTCCTGAAATCGTCAGCCACAATCACGGTGATAAGATACTCGTAAACGCCCTGGTTTGTTTCGTTTTTTCCCCACTATCTTGCCGTTATTCATGGTGAAAGCCCTCACAGGAGTAAAGCCACTTCCCACGAATACTTTGCCTTCAACGATAAAGTTCGCCGTGTTGTACCCGTTGCCACGATACGCACATCAGTGGTTTTTCTCTTACCAGTTCCCTATCGGAGGCGCATCAAAGCCGTTTGCGTGTACTCGCCCTTCAACATCTGCACAAGGCCGCTTGCACCACTTTAAGCGAGTCGGTAAGCCCAACGGCCTTGGCTGTTACCCAGCCACGCGTGGTTTTCCCGTGGCATTGGCAGCCATTTCACGTTGATTGCGCCACCTTTTGTCCTCCACGGTTATCAGTTTTCGGTGCCTTGGTAGGTTACAGGCACGTTGGCTGGCGTTGTGAACGACTTGGAGAAAGCCTCGTCGCCGGTGTAGATGTCTTCGCCAACAGGCAGTCCGAAGGCAACGCCTTCTTGCTGAACGTTAAGTGTAATCGAGTCGCCCTGTTGGTTTTTATTACCAAAAGGGTGTTTCGCGTTTGCGCACTGGTATTCGTTTCGGCAGTCAGGGCAATGGTTTCGGCCTTAGTCTTCACGGTCAGCCACGCGTCTTGCGCATAAGCTTGTGCCGGTTGTGCGGCCAATGTCACCTCTTGCGTTCCGCCAAGCACGCCAAATGCGGTTTGTGCCTTTACCACAGAGAGCCCTGCGGCATACTCAGGGCAGTTCTTTGTCGCTGCTGCACGCCACGACAAAAGCGGCCAGGCTGTGGTAACGAATATAGGGAAATGAACTTGTTCATCATTCTTCTTATTTAGTTTTCCTCATGTATTCGATGTTCGGCAACGTGAAAGCGTACACATAATCACCCTTTCGGGTCGAGTATGGGACTTAGGTCTTCGCCGTAGGCAACGCCCAAGAACGAGTCTACGGTGTGGCCCGTTACCTGCCCACTGTCTTCTGCATCGGCCCGTTCCATGTCTCCATTCCACGTAAAATACATGCTGCCCTTACCTTCGCCAAACAGTTTTTTCTCTTTTAGAGATGCCGGAATGAGTACAATTCCTGCGGGATACTTATAGGTTGGGTCGATAACGGGCTGGCCAGGCAGCTCAATACGTCCTGTGGCGGGTCGTAAAGTGAGTTGCAGTTCATAGCTAACCTTGTCGTAAAAGCAGAGTGTCCTTTCAGGAGTGTTGGCGGCTGTTCGAGTTCCAAAGTTAGCGTAATGCGCTTTCTCAGAGCTTGTTTTCAACTGCCATTCGCCCACCCAGAAGTCTAGCGTTTTATGGTTCTTGGGCACAAACTGCACAGTTTCAGATGATCGTTATCTGTAAGCACCTTGTCGGTTTTCAGTTCCACGTAAAGTTTTTGGTAGTGCTTGTCGCCGATAACGATAGGTTGGCGAAGTACGATGCCCGTGCAGTGGTGCGTAATGGGCATGTCCCATTTGGTTTTGCCCCAAGGTGACGGTGAGTCGGCGTGTTGTGGGGTCGATGGTGCCTTGCGCCAAGGTGTCGTTGCCGTGGATAAAGTTATAGAGTGCTCGACGCTCATTCCGTCTTTTTCACGTTGATGATGCCCATCATCATTTCCTCCCAATTGGCATCTTTCGGGCAGGCGTGTCAGCACCATTTCGTTCTTCCATTTTCTGCCTCTAAGCACAACCGTATCTGCCGTTGCGCGGAGAATGGCAGAACTCGTAGTCGCCTTGAATGCCGTCAGGATTGCCCCAACCACGCCTCGGCAAGGGGATGTATCACCTTGTTATAGACGTTGAAAGAGAGCATGGGGCCTTGGTCTTTCCCCACTTCATAATCCGAAGTGGCCTTCTCTCAGGGTCCAACACGTCGCCCATGGCGGTAACATGTCCGTCCTTGAGACTTCAACAGCAGCGTGTAACCGCCGTAGCTATAATTCTTCCTGCATAGTATTGCAGCATCCAACCGCTCCGACGACTCTAAAGCGCGGTATATCCGCCTACGCTTTGGTCTATCCGCTGTGCGGCAGGAAGGTCGAAAAGCCGTTTTGTTGTCGTGCAAACACGCTTGCATCAATAACGTGCTAGCACCACAGCCATGAATAGGAAATATGCCTTTTTCATTTGCTTATCGTTTACTTCTTCTTTAATGTTGTTAATCTTCATATTCGCCGCTTTGTTGATTCAAGCTGTTCAAATCGAGCGTGGATATCTTCCCACCTCTTCGCAATATGGCGTTGCGCAGCAGGTCGATATCGGCATTCCAGGAGTTTTTCATATAGTCGCGCACCATCTTTCAGTTTCCTATTGATGATGCTTGTACCCTCTAGTCCGGCAGCCTCTTCAAAATGGTGTTCCATTCGTCTGGCGTGCTGGTTACGTGATATGGAGTATAGCTCGGCGATGTCTTCGGCAGGGTTTTCCATCGAATAGGGCGACACGAACCCCAGCGCGTATGCGCGCTTTTCGGGTACGGAGGTCCAGTTTCCGCTTACATAGTCGGCACGCGAGATGTTGTCGTACGACTCATCGTAGGGGCTTTTTCTGGTTCAGGATGTGCATAAACTCGTGGTGCATGGTGTGGAAATAAAAGCCCGTCATGCTGTGATAGTCTTTCAGCAGGTCGTCGGTAAGGGCGTTCACCTTGCTCAACGTCACCTTATAGCCGCCTTCGGCACTGCCCACCACTTCTGTTCGGTAGCGTGTATAGCCTGGAATGCCCACGGCCACGATGATACGCGGCACGTTCTCTTTCACAAAGTCGAGCCCAATGGTTTCTGCATAGGGGTCGAACCACATAAACTTGGTGATGATAGCCAACTTTGCGGTCTTGGCAGAATCGGCTGGCACGAAATTATAGACTTGTCCGTTTCTTCCGTTTTAAGGCGATACTGAAAATCTATGTTATAAGGCATGGTGTAGTTTTTGTACAACCATTGGTCGAAAGCGTTTCTCTTCTGCGCTTCGGTAGAGAATATGGAGTCGCCGCTGAGCTTGCCCTCACTGCACGACTGCAAGATTGCGCCGCAGCATAAGCATGCGCTTGCCACTAGATATAGATACTTCTTCATGAGCGTATGTTTTTTATTTGTTACGGGGATTGGGCGTTATACCGGCAGAGATAACGTCTTGGGGCAGCTGGATGGCCAGGCGTGGGTCGCCCACTTTCATCGAGTCGGTTAGGGCGTTAACCTTCGATTGCACGTCTACTTGCCCTGCGATACATCGTTGATTCCATAGCGTTTTACATCCTGCAACCTGAACCCTTCGTGTATGGTTAGGATGCGGCGCAACTGTCAATAGGCATTGCAGAAACAGTGGCTCTTGCGTGGTTTTTCTATCGCGAAAAGCGGGTTTAGGGCTTTCCTCGGCGTGGGCTTTAGTGGGGGTGTAATAAGCCTGCGAGTCGTAGAAGTCCTTAATTTTGTCGAGCGTAAGCCGCTACCTTCTTCTTCGAGAAGGCCGTCAACTCGGTGTTGATAGTCGTCAAAGCCTCGGCGTATTTGCCCGAAAGGGCGTAGGCCTCGGCACGTTCGAGCAGCGTGTCGTCGGTGTTGAACACGGCATACTCTCGCTGTAAGGATGCCAATACCAGCCGTAACGTCAGCACGCGCAGGCACGTATGGTATCTGCGCAATGCGTATTTCCGACACGCCGTTGTTGTAAGTAACGGTATATAACAGCTCTGTTCCGCTGTTGCCCCATGGTGCAGGCGCCTGCAAGGTTTCGTTTTGCTCACAAATTCACCATGCGTGACTCTTCTCAGCCAATACGGGATGCTATCACACCCACTCGGACGGCACGGGCAACACAGGATGTTGGCATTGTTGGATGCCTACAAAGCCATGGCCGCATGCCGCTTAGTCCCAGTTGATTCTCCCTCGACCGTTACGTAGGATGTCGGCGGTTGATCGCCCAGCACCATATTAGCGTATTGCCGGCCTTATCGTATTGTTGGGCATAGAGATAAAAAGCGTGTTGCGAAAGGCGTAAGCTGCTTGCTTGAGGAAGTGGAACTTGGGCGTGCATACTTTAGTACCAACAGGCAGATGCCCTTCAGCAGGTCTTTTCTCAATGCTTTTCGTAAAGCTTTGCCAGCGTTCCACGTTCCATCAGGCGTCCCACAACTTGTTCGAGGGCTCTGCTGGGTGAGGCATTCCCAAGTTGTTTTGAGCCGTCGTTTTGTCGTAGGCTTGGCAAAAACGGTGCTCAATTGGAACATGGCGAAAAGCACGCAAAGCAACGCCTCGCCCAGCTGAGCATCGTAATCGTGAGGATTTTGTTTACACTCTTGATGTCGCAATGGCCTCGTTGGCCGTAGTCTGGCCGTGTAGTGAGGCTTCCAAAAGTTGAAAGGCGTTTCGGCGTTACGCACCTCATCGATATCTTTCCACTGGTAAGCCTGCTCTTGAAACCTGTCAGACATTCTCCATGTGCTGGCTGCAACTGTGGTCGGTATTGTCTGAATACATCTCGGTGAGTAGGCGGTGTGCCGAGGGGTAAGCACTAACCAACAGCTGACTAACTTCGAGGCATTCTTGAGGGTCCATGCGGCTGTCGGGATACTTGTTTCAGGAAGTCGTTACACGATGCTGGCGCAGACGAAACGCGGCCATCGACAGACCATTATATGTTGGTGACTTTCATGGTGGTTTTTATATATATGCCTTGTATATATATGCCTCAGCGTTGTTAT